>JAEEGJ010003703.1_pt1 | contig 56331 bp, 52 predicted proteins | sample 8958761 | NCBI WGS metagenome assembly JAEEGJ01 (sample SAMN16246546, study PRJNA631951) | gut metagenome | biome: gut microbiome; feature: rumen; material: RS-attached | host: Bos | place: Iran: Karaj | collected 2018-10
ATATCAATACAAAAATAGTTCTTTTTGGAAAAGCCTCTGCTGAGTATATAAAGGGCGGGGGAGGTTCGGGAGATGTGTCCTGTAAATATGTCAGATCGCTCTACGATGGATTGAAACTTAAGGGAGTCAAAGTATTTGAGCCACTTATAGATTTCTATAAAATGGAACTTAAAGAGCAATATGAAAAAGGATATGTACCTGGTTTGACTAAAGAGATTACTGTGCCTTCTGACCTTTTGGAAAGCGCCACTAAATTCTCGGATGTTGCGATAGTTGTGCTAAATCGGTATTCCGCTGAGGGGTGGGATCGTTGCGACATAGAATGTAATAACGAATTTGATCCCTGGCCACCTAAACCAAGTTTACCCAAACTGTCAGGTAAAGTTTTTCCAAAGGGAGATTTTTACCTTTCTTTTGCAGAAGAAGAAATGATAAAGACGGTCACAGATAGCTTTAAAAATGTGATTGTAGTTCTTAACACAGGTGGTGTTATCGACTGCAGGTGGATAAGAGATAATGATAAGATTTCAGCTGCTCTTTTAATGGGACAGGCCGGTATGGAAGGCGGAGTTGCTGCGGCCGAGATACTTCTTGGACTGGAAAACCCTTCCGGAAAATTGGCTGACACTTACGCAGGCAGGATTACAGACTATCCATCAACGGAAAGTTTTCACGACTCCTTTGACTATGTAGAGTATACCGAAGATATATATGTAGGTTACAGATATTTCGAGACTATTTCCGATGCGGCCAGTAAGGTGGTATATCCTTTTGGTTATGGGCTTTCCTACACTTCCTTTAAAGAAGAAGTAGTAAGAACTCAGGAGAGTGACGAGGGATTTTACATTGATATCAGAGTAACTAATACAGGTAATAGAAAAGGGAAAGATGTCGTTGCAATTTATGCTTCAGCGCCTAGAGGGAAACTTGGAAAAGCTTCAAAAGTTCTTGCAGATTTTGCAAAAACAAAAGAACTTTTTCCAAATGAGAGCGTTGTGATTCCACTTCATGTGAAAAAGTATTTGCTGGCTTCTTTTGATGATTTTGGGCGTATTTGTGAAGCTGCATATGTTCTTGAGGCTGGACGATATGAATTTTATCTTGGATCGGACGTTCGCAATGCCTTAAAAATTGATTTCTGCTTTGAACTTGAGAGCGACGAAGTGCTATGCAGGCTAACTCATAAGCTTGTGCCTGTTGAATTGTCAAAGAGACTTTTATGTGACAGTTCATATGAGGAAATGCCACGTGGAGCGCATAGGGATATAAATGAAAGTTTTATAAAACGAATGTCACCCGGAACAGAAGAAGCCATCGCTCCTGAGGTTCGCCACGTAGATAGGCATCTCTTGATGAATAACCTCAAAGAAGGAGCGTCGCCGTTAATAGATGTTGCCAAAGGTAAAATAACTGTTGATCAATTCCTTGCTCAGTTAAGTGATGATGAGCTGATTTTTCTATTGGGAGGTCAGCCAAATACAGGTGTTGGGAACGTATATGGATTTGGTAATATGCCTGAGTATGGCATACCAAATGCTCAAACTGCTGATGGACCTGCAGGAATAAGAATCGACAAAGAAACAGGCATTGTAACTACGGCATTTCCTTGCGCAAGTGTAATAGCATGCACGTGGAACAGAGAAATTGCCAGAGAAGTTGGATTTGCCGGCGGCGAAGAGCTTAAGGAAAATAATCTTTGCGTATGGCTTACACCTGCTGTTAATATTCACAGAAATCCCATGTGTGGTAGGAATTTTGAATACTTTTCAGAGGATCCGTATCTAACAGGAAAAATGGCAGGAGAGCTTGTTAGTGGTATTCAGGAAAATGAAGTTGGGGCATGTGTAAAGCATTTTGCGTGTAACAACAAAGAGACGAACAGAAAGCATTCAGATTCACGAGTTTCAGAGCGTGCGTTAAGAGAAATCTATCTGAAAGCTTTTGAAATCATTGTGAAAGAAGCAAAGCCTTATACCATTATGTCCTCCTATAATGCTATTAATGGGGTAAGAGCATCAGAGAACAAAGAACTACTGACAGGAATACTTAAGGAAGAGTGGAATTTTGATGGCCTTGTCATGACTGATTGGTGGTGCCGTTCTGAACAGTACAGAGAGATTCTTGCAGGCAATGATCTTAAGATGGCTACAGGATTCCCTGAACGCGTTAAAGAGGCCATGGAGCTCGGAGCACTAAAACGAAGTGACCTGCTTCCATGTGCAAAGAGAGTAATTGAAACAATACTTAAATTTTGATCTCTTGATGAATTAAGGAGATGTTATGAGCGGTGGGAAATTATTGAATATTTCCTACCGCTCTTTATTAATGGCATGAGAAAGATGTTGCATGAGATATTTTGCGAGAGAATCAGATAGAGAACAAACTTTTTAAACCATATCTTGACACGGTGTCAGAATGGCTATACAATAAAATTGACACGATGTCAGAATAAAAATATGGAGTTCAGATATGCCAAAAGGATCCCCTGAAAGAACCGCAGCAAGAAAAGAAGAAATCATAAACGCCTGCGAGAAACTGTATCAAACCATGAGCTTTAAGGACATAACACTTAAAGAGATCGGGAATGAAACCTCTTTTTCAAGACCCACCATATATAACTACTTCCAGACAAAAGAGGAGATATTCCTTGCACTGTTTGAACGTGAGTATATGAGATGGAATGAGGAATTAGAATCTATCCTTCATGACAATGAAAAGCTTACCAAGAAACAGGTTGCTGAGAAGCTCGCAACATCCATCGCGAACAGAAAACAGCTCTTAAAGCTCCTTGCCATGAATAATTACGACATGGAAGCAAACAGCAGGCATGAACTTCTCATATCCTTTAAGGTGGCGTATGGCCGGTCTTTGAAGAACGTGGGCAAGATACTTACCAAGTTCTGTCCTAAGAAGTCGGAAAAAGAGATCCGGGACATCATATATGTCTTTTTCCCATTCATGTTTGGCATATATCCATACACTTCAGTAACAGACAAGCAGCAGGATGCCATGAAACAGGCAAATGTGGACTACGTATATCAGTCCGTTTTTGAGATAACCAATAACTGTCTGCTGAAGCTTTTATAAAGTGTGAAAGGAACTTAGTGTAATCTGTTTTTGTGAAAAGGAGATGAAATAAGATGGCAGAAAAAATCGTACAGACAGCAGGAAGAGAACAGCTTGGAGAATTTGCACCGATGTTTGCGCACTTGAATGATGATGTGCTCTTTGGCGAAGTATGGAATGAAGCAGCGATTGACGTTAAGACCAAATGTATTATTACAGTGGTTTCGCTTATGGCTTCAGGAATCACAGATTCTTCCCTGACATATCATCTTCAGAATGCGAAGGCTCACGGAGTTACCAGAGAAGAGATTGCTGCGATTATAACCCATGCTACAATGTATGTAGGATGGCCTAAGGGCTGGGCGGTTTTTCGTCAGGCAAAAGAAGTATGGAATGAAAAAGAACCTGCGACATCAGAAAAAGAAAAGTATCAGAATACCATCTTTTTCCCAATTGGAGAAGAAAATCCTTATGGAGAGTTCTTTGTGGGACAGAGCTATCTTGCACCCATATCTACCGAGCAGGTACCGGTGTTTAATGTAACCTTTGAGCCCGGATGCCGCAATAACTGGCATATCCATCATGCCAAAAAAGGCGGTGGTCAGATGCTTATCTGCATCGGTGGAAGAGGATATTATCAGGAATGGGGTAAAGAAGCAGTTGAGATGACGCCCGGCAAAGTAATAAACATTCCCGCAGAAGTAAAGCACTGGCATGGAGCAGCACCGGATTCATGGTTCTCGCATCTGGCAATCGAGGTAGAAGGCGAAGAGACGAGCAATGAATGGCTGGAAGCTGTATCAGATGGAGACTACGGCAATTTATCATAAATCATAAATAGGAGGGTACAAAAGATGTTGACGGTACTTGCGGCGGTTTTATTGGCTATTGGAATTACAGCGTGTGGAAATAATGATGTTCAGGCAGTTAATGATGCTGCGGAAATTAATGATGTTGCGGAAGTTAATTCGTCAAAAGAGACAGAGAGTACGAATGAAGACAGTAGCGTCCTTGTCGTATATTTCTCCGCAACCGGAACCACTAAAGGAGTTGCAGAAACTATTGCAAGTATAACAGGTGCAGATACTTACGAGATCAAAGCAGCACAGGAGTACACAGATGCTGATCGTGACTGGAACAATTCAGATAGCCGATGCACCAAGGAACAGAATGATCCCGATGTCAGACCTGAGATCGGCAGTGAACCAATTTCACTTGATGGATATACAACCATCTATATAGGTTATCCAATCTGGTGGGGGCAGGAACCTCGCATAATGGATACCTTCGTTGAGAGCTACAACTTTGACGGGATTACTGTGATTCCCTTCTGCACATCCGGCAGCAGCGCAATAGGCAAAAGCGGGCAGAATCTTGCAGATAACGCCGGAAGTGGAACATGGCTTGACGGAAACCGCTTTGGAAGTGACGCGACAGAGGATGAGATCAGATCCTGGATAGAGGGGCTGCAGTAAAGAAAGAATGAGATTTATACAAAGAGCAATTATCAGGCAATGTAAAAATCGCAAAATTTGCACTATCAATTGTCGCAATATGAGAAGTAATTGATTTTAATGTGAGGTTATTATGAAATGTATGACAAAAGGTCAGGGTGAAAAACGCACAGGATAAGGATCTATCTGATAGATGAAAAGAAATAAAACTACGATCATAGATGAAAAAACACCGCTACTTGTATTGGCAGGGCCAATGTTTCTGGAGCTCCTTCTCAATACCATGCTTCACAATGTTGATACTGTAATGCTAAGTCACTACGACGAATATGCAGTGGGAGCGGTGGGAAATGCAAATACCATTATGTTCATGATGATCATACTTTTTAATATTATAGCCACAGCTACAAGCGTAGTTGTGGCTCAATATCTTGGTGCCAAGATGTATGAAAGCATGAACATGATATATACACTTGCGATCGTTGTGAATCTTGTATTTGGAATCGCGCTGAGCGCGGCCTTTTGCGCGGCGAATCCGTTTATTATGAACTTCTTGCACGTATCACCTCAGATGCGTGCATTCTCAATGACATATATTTATATTGTTGGTGGCGGCGGCTTTTTGATGGCGGTTTCCAACGTTATGCTTCAGATACTTAGGTGTAACGGATACACCAAGATCGGTATGTGGGTTACCTTTGGAATCAATATTATTAATATAGTCGGCAACTATTGCTTCTTGTACGGACCTCTTAAATTCATGAACATGGGAGTTGCCGGTGTTGCCATATCAACAGTTGTGGCAAGATTTATCGCGGTGGTTGCTCTCATTGTCTTTTTCTATGTGACAGGGACAGGAAAGCTGTCACTTCGCTATCTGAACCCATTCCCCGGAAAGCTCCTTTCACGAATGATAAAGATCGGACTTCCTTCTGCAGGAGAGAATCTTACCTACAACCTTTATCAGACAACGCTTCTTTCTTTTGTAAATGCAATGGGAAATGACGCGGTTAATGCGAGAGCGTATTGCAACACCATTATTTCTTTTGCCATGATATTCTCAAACGCTGCGGCCATGTCAACACAGATAATCACAGGTCACCTTGTGGGAGCCGGCAAGACGGATGAGGCATACAAAAGAGTCTTCAAGACCCTTAGAACTTCGATGCCAATAACAATTGCTCTGTCTAGCGTCAACGCGATCCTTTGCAGATACACGTTGCACATTTTTACGGACAATCCAAATATCATCAACCTTGCGCAGGCAATAATGATAGTGGATATTTTTGTGGAGATAGGCAGGTGCCTTAATATGACATTTGTTAGCAGTCTCAAGGCAGCAGGAGCATACATATTCCCGTTCATCGCGGGCCTTGTCTGCAACTGGGGACTTGGACTTACCACCGGATATACTGTGGGAGTCGCGCTGGGACTGGGCGTCGCCGGTATCTTCATAGGTACAGCCACGGATGAATGTATCCGAGGCCTCATCGTCATGTATTATTGGTATAAAAAGAAATGGCTAGGTAAATCAGTGATCGAAAAGAGTTATAATATCAATACATGAAAAAGGAGGAGAACATAGATTATGGTAAAACATGTAATATTATGGACATTAAAAGATGAGCTTTCTGAGGAAGAGAAGGTGGCTGTAAAGCAGGGAATCAAGGAAGGCCTTGAGGGACTTAAGGGCAAAGTCCCCGGAATTGTAGATATCAAGGTTAACATCAATGGCCTTTCATCTTCAAATGCAGATCTGATGCTTGATTCTACTTTTGAAAACGAAGACGCTCTGAAGGGATACGCCGTGCACCCTGAGCACGTAGCAGTTGCCGATTCCAAGGTAAGACCCTACACCAAGATCAGAAGCTGCCTGGATTATGAGGTTTAAAAAGAGCGCTTGCCGGGGCGAAAAGAACTTGCTATGAAGAATTACCGCCCAAACAATACAGAACAAGGGCTTTGGGTGGTAATCACCATAAAATACCCCCGCCGGCCCGAGCCTGATTTGCTCAAATTACAAAGTTGATATAAAATAAGTTATTCTTAGGGGATAGTAAACAAATAGGGGATAGTAAACAAAAACAAAAGGAATGAAAAAAAGGAAAGAGGTAATTTAATAATGAAAACAATTTCTAAAAGTAGAGATGCGCAGATCGTATTTCAATCTTTTTATTGCGCACTGGCACTGATAGCGGTTGTCGGCAGCGTAGGCTTTTTTAACATGACATTTGAAGGGGACTTCTATATCTTTTTTACCAACATCAGTAATTATCTGTGCGTTGTCATAATGTTTGCCGAGCTTATTCAGACGATCAGGAAAAAGAAAGATGGCTATGTGACAGTTTCGCCCGGGCTTCGCGTTATAAGCCTTCTGGGAATTGTCCTGACATTCTTGGTTTTCAACATCTTGCTTGCAGGTGATGCGGGAAGAGATCCGGCACTTAACTATAAAGTTGAATGTGTTCTTCTCCACGTAGTTCTGCCTATCATGTACACACTTGACTGGCTTGTTTTCTATGAGCATGGCAAGATGAATTGGAAGATGCCGCTACTGTCATCCTTATTCCCGCTTGCGTACGTCGGTTATGTATTCGCGCATGCAGCGCTGATGCACTTCGACAGCAGCATAATGAATCATACAGGAACCAACCCGCTCATTTATCCATATTTCTTCCTCAACCCCGAGAGAGTCGGCGTGCAGGGAGTGATCAAGTGGGTTATTATACTTCTGATATTCTTCATAGTGCTGGGATTTATCTTTATGCTGATAGACCATGTCCTTGGAAGAAAAAAGAGCGCTGAATTGAAGGTGGCGCTTACAGAGGAATAATTCCGGGGCGAAGAGATTGCAGCGGAGCTGCGGTTATATGCTCTCGCCGGTGAAAAGAATTATATCGGGCCGAGGATTTGTAGACAGGCTTGTGAAAAAAATTTATTCGAGAAAAGAGGAGATTCAATGACTTTGGTTGACTCCCTTTTCTCGATTTTTAATTTGGGTCAATCAAAAGCTTGAGATGAAATGACTGCAATAGTTATTTGTTGCAGGTGAGTCAACTGCTTGGAGGCACATGGTTGACTTCAATTCAAGAAAAGCATGTAATGAGTCAACTGCAAATCTCTCATGAGTTGACCTCAATCTAAGAAAAGCTTGTAATAGGTCACCCGCAGCCTGCTCATGGGTTGACCTCAATTCAAGAAAAGCATGTAATGAGTCACCCGCAGCCCCCTCAAGAGTTGACCACATCCCTTTCTATTTATCTTCACTAAAAAATGATATCCAATTTTCTGTTTTCTGCTATATTAAAGATATGCATATATCAAGACCAAAAAACAGGATCAACTTAAGCTACATATTTTTCTCGCTGAGTCTTTTATTCCTTGTGGGCTTCAACATCCTGTTGACTGCAAGATTCATAAACCGCTACAGCGATTACCTAAGCGACTACAAAGCGATCAACACCTTTGTAGATTCTTATAATGCGTCCAAAGCGGCGTTTCTCACATATTCACGATCACACAACGAAGACGACCTTACTGAATTTCAGGACACCAACGCAAGGATATTCACAGAACTTGCAAACGTTGAACCCAGCATGAAGTCTGACAGAAACTGCATCATGATGTACAGGATCGTATACCAGATGCTGGAACACAGACAGGACCTCATGCAACAGTTCATTAACTACGGCCAGGTCAGCATCAGTGAGATCGACGATCTCAACTTCCAGATAGAAAGAAATCTAAACCTCCTTACAACTTACTACATCGACTATGTCAGCGACAGATTCTCCATGTACTCTGCAAGGATCAAGACTGTGCTCATCGTCGGTAATATCTGCCTTGTGGTCATCACACTTATCGCATTTATGCTCAACACCACCATCTACCGCGACTTTATGAGCACAAGACTTGAAAACGAAAAACAAAAACGTCACATAGCCGAGGCGAGAATGCACGAGCTACAGATGCAGATGAACCCGCATTTTCTTTTTAACACCCTAAGCCTCATCATCAGAAACATACAGATCGGCGAGGGCGACACTGCAATAAGACTTGTAAAAGCAACCTCCCAGATCCTCAGAAGATCCATAGAACTGGGCAACGAATTCATCACACTCGACGACGAACTTGACCTTCTCGAGAAATATCTTTTCATCCAAAAGATACATTGCAAGGGCAGGATCAGCATAAGACTTGACGTTAGAAAATCATACATGGACGACAACATCAAGATTCCGCCCCTCATAATACAGCCCCTGGTAGAAAACGCCATCAGGCACGGGCTCAAGGACACCACAGCCGACGGACTAGTCAGCGTCCTTGTTGAAGAAAAAGCCGACATGATCAAAGTGGAAGTTAAAGACAACGGCTGCGGAATGCCCAAGGAGTACGTGGACAAGATCATGAGCCATGAACAGACTGAGCGGATCGGCCTTAGCAACGTATATGAACGCCTATGCCTTTTTTACCACAGAGAAGACTGCATGAACATCGACACCGGTTCGGAAGGCACCACCATCACACTTTACCTGTACAAAGAGGTTGAATAGTAATGTTAAAAGTGATTATTGCTGATGATGAAGAATATGAAAGAGACTATCTGAAAAAGACCATCTCAGAGAAATACGACGGAATCCTGGAAGTAGCGTACGCAGCGGCGGACGGCGCGGAAGCACTTGATAAGGCAAAAGAGCTACAGCCGGACATCTGCCTTTTTGACATAAGGATGCCGCGTCTTGATGGCCTCGAAGCTACAAGCCAGCTGATAGAGGCGCTTCCCGACGTTCAGGTCGTTATTGTATCAGCCTACGACGACTTTGCCTACGCCAAGAAAGCCATGAAACTCGGGGTAAAAGACTTCCTGGTTAAACCCTACCTCGACAAGGAACTTACTCAGACACTGGACAAACTCATCGCTGACATCGGCGGCTTTCACAAGAAATCCCGCGCCGACAAGATACTTGACGTTGTAACCGGTGACATCGACAGAGACGTGGTCTGGAAGCTGGCTCTTGGAAAGCTGGATGAATCTGATATCGGAAAAGAGCTGTCTCTTTGGGGAATCGCAGCTACCAGCTATAAGTGCGTTGTTTTTTACTACGACGGGATAAAAAGAATCGGCGAAAAAGGCTGCGATATTGTAAAAGGACTCTTTCACATAACCGGCACACACGCTCTTGTAAGCAGACTCTTTGACCTCATGGTAGTGTACGTTTTTTCGGAGGATGAGGATGCTTTCATCGAGCTCAACCAGTGCATTAACAAAACAAGAAACTACATGAAGGAATCCGGAAACAACACGGTTTACTGCGGCGTCAGCGGAATATATCCGGGGACAGATACCGCCAAAGGCTTTGAAGAGGCGGCGGGATTTATTTCGAGATACGCCGAGAACCAGGTGCAGAGTGGTCTAAAGAAGGCTATCGAAGATGTCAAAGCAGTTGTAGCAAACCTCGACAAGGCAAGCTTTGCCATCGCCAGCAGGAATAGAGAACAGGCGCTCCTTCGCCTGTCAGAGCTAAAAAACAACCTTGCGGCAGAATACACCCCAAAGGACGCAGACAAGAATCATGCACCCGGCCGCGCTTCAAAGGACACAGACAAGAATTCTGCATCCGGCCATGACTCCAAGGCCCTGCACGACATATATCTTCAGCACCTGATGGTGATACTCCGCGGCCTTAACAGGAAGCTCGGGATCAGAGTGACCAACGAAGACATTGACCACCTGGCGGGGCTTTTGGAAGACAAAGACTGCGACATAGATAAAGTAACAGCCGAGATTGTTGACGAACTGATGGAGCGATCAGTGGACGTTCAGATCAACCACAACGTCCTTGTCGTGCGAAGAGCCAAGGACTACATCCGCGACCACTACACCGAGCAGATAAGCCTTCAGATCGTGGCGGATGCCATAGACATCAGCCCCGGGCACCTTAGTAAGAGCTTCAAGAACATAGAGAAAAAAGGCTTCTCCGAGTACCTTACTTTTGTAAGACTTGAGAAGGCAAAAGAGCTGATGAGAAAAGGTGACAAGAGCATTCAGGAGATCGCCTACGACGTTGGATTTTCAGACTCCAACTACTTTGGCAAGTGCTTTAAAAAGAACGAAGGAATAACCCCAAAAGAATACTGTTCAATGGTGATCATGGGCAGCGGACAACTTGGTGAATGACCGAACCAAATTTTACTCTTTTTCATTTTATATTACCTTTATGAGCGCCCTCATACTCCATATAATGACGGTGAAATCGTTAATAAAGTTAGATGGAGGTATTTATGATGAAAAAGAAAATCTTTGGGGCTATGGCGATGGCACTCACACTTCTTGTGACAGCTTGCGGTCAAGGCGCAGCAGGTGCCGGAACAACTACAGGCACTGACACGGCGCAGAGCACTGATGCTACAGCAGACAGTAAGCCTGCAGCAGGTGGCGACTACACCATCAAGATGTCCACACAGCTCAGCGAAGGATCACCTTTCGTTGACGGATTCAACGCATGGGCAGAAGCAGTAAAAGAAAAGACAGACGGACACGTAACCATAGAAGTATATCCTTCAGCAGCTCTTGGAAGCGACGAGGACGTTATCGAGCAGGCTCTCCAGGGAGCAAACGTAGCGGTTCTTACAGACTGCGGAAGAATGGGTAACTACGTAAAAGAGATGGGAATCCTGAACGCAGCATATTTTGCAGACAGCTATGAAGAGATGCAGAAGTTCATGGAGACAGATACATTTAAGGGCTGGACAGATGAGCTTGAGACACAGCACGGAATCAAGATCCTTAACTTTGGATGGTGCGACGGCTTCAGACACTTCCTTACAAATAAGCCCATTCACTCACCTGAAGACTTAAAGGGCGTTCTCATTCGTACACCCGGTGCAGACGTTTGGAGTAAGTCAATCGAGTCACTTGGCGCAACTCCCGTTTCCACAGTAGGTTGGGCAGACGTATACAACGCAGTTCAGACCAAGACAATCGACGGCGCAGAGGGCCAGACATCAGCTTCATATCCCGCTGCACTTTACGAAGTACTTGACTACATGGATCAGACAGGACACATCCTTCTCATGAACGGAATCATCGTAGGCGAGAAATACTGGGAGACAATCCCTGAGGAGTACCAGAACATCATCATCGAGGAATGTGCTAAGGCTGCAACCGACGCATCCAAAGTTGTAGCAGAAAATGCAGCAGCTAACGAAGCTAAGATGGCAGAAGCCGGAATGACAATCATTCCTCCTGAAGAAATAGATATCGAAGCATTCAGAAAAGCTTCCGAAAAAGCTTACGAGGAACTTGGATTTACAGAGCTTAGAGCAGAGCTCTACAAGAAGATCGGCAAGGAGTAACGCTGTAAGGAGGAAGCTTATGAATAAGTTCTATCACTATTTTGTAAAATGTGAAGAGATCATAGCTTGCATCCTGCTTGCCGGAATAGTTGGCCTCATGTTTTTGTCGGCAGTCCTTCGTAAAGCGGGACTGCCCCTTAACTGGGCCGGCGACACATCACTGCTTCTTTTTACCTGGGCATGCTTCTTTGGAGCAGACCTTGCCATCAGGGAAAAGAGCATGGTGAATGTGGATATGCTTCTTACCAAATTTCCGGTGAAGGTGCAGAAGGTGATCAGGATCGCATGTCAGCTCGCTGCGATGGCTCTTTTGATCTCATTTATATATTTTGGAGTACCGCTTTGTATCGATTCTGTCAGCAGGAAATTTTCCAACATGAATCTTAGCTACTCCTGGGCAAGTGCAAGCGTTCCCGCAGGGAGCGTTCTTTTGACCATCACATCACTTATCAATCTTGTAAAAATGATAAAGTCCAAAGATGGTACATACGGAATTCAAGGAGGTAGTGAGATATGCTGATAGTAATTATTACCTTTCTTGTTTTGCTTATAATCGGCATGCCCGTGGCGTTTTCCATCGGTATCGCCGGAGTAATGTTTTTTATCATCAACCCGAGTGTGCCCTACAGCATCGCAGTTCAGAAGGTTGTGGCATCGACCCAGTCGCTGAACATGCTGGCAATCCCGCTGTTTATCTTTGCGGGTAACCTCATGAACGAAACGGGCATCACCAAGAGACTTATAAAACTTTCAAATACGCTGGTTGGACATCTTCCGGGACATTTGGGACAAGTTAGCTGCGTTCTCTCAACTCTCATGGGCGGCGTGTCAGGCTCCGCAAACGCTGACGCAGCCATGGAGTGCAGAATCCTTGGCCCCGACATGGTTAAATCCGGATACTCCAAAGGCTGGAGCGCAGCGATAAACGGCGTTTCCTCACTTATCGTCGCAACGATCCCGCCCAGCATGGGACTTATAATCTACGGCTCCGTTGGCGATGTTTCCATCGGAAAACTCTTCGTGGCAGGCCTTATCCCCGGCATACTCATGTGCGCCGCGCTTATGATATCGGTTCACCTATCCGCCAAGAAAAGAGGCTACAAGCCCGCAAGAGAAACCAAGCCCTCTGCCAAAGAGATCGGAAAAGCCTTCGTTGAAAGCCTGTGGGCCCTCATGTTCCCTGTTATCCTCATCGTTGGAATCAGAATGGGCATCATGACCCCCGCGGAATCCGGAGCTTTTGCAGCAGTATATGCGCTCTTCATCGGCTTTTTTGTCTATAAAGAATTAAATGGCAAAAGACTCATCAAGTGCCTCAAGGGTAGCGTTAGAGACATCGGTGTCATCATGCTCATCGTTATGATCTCCAATATCTTTGGCTACGGCATCACATACGAGAACGTGCCCAAGAAACTTGCGCAGCTCCTTGTTGGCGTAACTGCAAACAAGTACATCATGCTGCTGCTTATAATAATCCTCCTTGCTTTTGCGGGAATGTTTGTGGAGACTACGGTAGTAGCTCTTTTGATGACTCCTATTCTCCTTCCCGTTGTGATGAACGTTGGCGTTGATCCCGTTCACTTCGGCGTACTCATGATGACAGTTGTAACCGGCGGAATCATGACACCTCCCGTTGGAATCGCGCTGTACACCACGTCGGAGATCATGGAATGCAAACCGCAAGAAACGGCGAAGGAAGCAATACCGTTTTATATAGCCATACTGGCTGTTATAATGATAGTAGCGTTTATACCGCAGGTAACAATGTTCCTGCCAAACCTGCTATACAGATAATGTAAAACCCGGGGGTTAAGTATGAAGTATCGTAAGAGTAAAGTTGGATGCGCTGTACTTATGGGAGTGACCATCACTCTTTTGTCCGCATGCACACCTTTTTCTCTGGAGCAGGAGAGCACCGCAGAGCCCGAGATAATCCTGCGCTATGCCGAAGTTAACCCCTCTGACCATATCATCACCATGACCGGCAAGTACTTTGCAGATCAGGTAAAAGAGCTGAGTAACGGCCGAATTGAGATAGAAGTGTACGACGCCGGAAAGCTTGGCAACGACGCTCAGTACTACGAACAACTTCAGATCGGCGCCCTGGATATGTACAGGGGAAACGCCATCGCCCTTGAGAGCATAGGCGATATGGAAGTCGGCGTCATGGCAATGCCGTATCTGTTCAGGAATACAGAGCATTTCTGGAAAGTATGCGACGGCGAGATCGGTGATGAGATCCTTGCAAACATGCAGGAATCAGGCTCACACATGGTGGGACTGTGCTTTCTTGATGAAGGCGCAAGGAATATCATGACAGTAAAAAGACCTGTCAAGAGCATTAAAGACTTACAGGGACTCAAAATAAGAAGCATGCAAGATGACCTTCTGTGCGATGTCCTTCGCGCAACCGGGGCAGAACCCGTGGTCATGGACTACGCAGACGTGTACTCAGCGCTTCAATCCGGTGCGGTTGACGGCGCCGAGAACCCCGTCTGCAGCTATTATTCCAACAAATTCTACAAAGTGGCACCTTATTATACAATGGATGCCCACACTCACTCGCCCAGCGTCATTCTCATAAGCGAACTCACCTGGAAACACCTCTCAGAAGAAGACAGACAGATCCTCCGGACCGCCGCCGACCGCGCCAAGAACTACAACAAGGCCGCCATCGAAAGCGCTGAGGCCGAAGCTTATCAGAAATTGTCAAAAGAAAAAGTGACAATAATAAAACTCGATGACAGAACCGAGTGGCAAGAAGCCATGGAAGGAATCTACAAATCCTACGCCGGCAGCCACTACGAACTCATCGAGAAGATAAAGAACGTGAAGTGAGGCCAATCGCCTCACTTTTTCTTCTATATTTTTAGTAATCAAATATTTCTTTTCTTAGTTCCAGATATCTATCAGTGGAGATTTTCTCTTTTCCGAAATGGCAATCAGCGCTCTCATCAAAATATCCGGTATCCCAGAATTCCGCAACAAGCTCTGTGGACTCTACGATATCGCCCTTACCGTTGAATTGATCCATCTTGAAAATTTCTCTTCCGCCATGAGAGTTATCTACATGGCAGATATAAGTTTTGCCGTTATAATCTGCATGATACAGCTGCAAAGCTGTTCCGTCACCTCGCGCAAGTTCATATACTTCCTGGCCTCTGGCATCTACATATATACCGCCGTAAGGACCTTCTATAACAAGCTCTTTTTCGCCGTCATTATCAAGATCGATTCTCTCACCGGCTTCGTAATAGCTAAGCGCATCAGTCTTATCATGGGGAAGATCAGGGATATAATAAGTGCTCTCTTTGCCACTTTCTTCTTTGACATGCACGGGAATCTTACCGGCAATGGCTTCGTCTAAAACCTTGCTTGCAGCATCAGAACTGTCGCTAGCTGCAGAAGAATTGCCCTTCACAGAAGCAGAACTTGCTTCAGTTGCCGCCTCCGACGCTGTGGCCGCTGTCGCTGCCGCCGCAGAACTTGCGTTAGTTGTCGCCTCTGCCGATGCAGGAACATCGGATGTATTCGCACATCCTGATAGAATCATTACCAGAACACCGGTAATTGCCAACAATTTTCTTTTATTCATATTAGGTACTCCTCCTTTTATCTAAATAATTATTATACTGATGCGCCTCGTAAGTAAAGAGAAATATTGCTTTTCTTGAATTGCGGTCAACTTATGAGAGATTTGCAGTTGACCCATCACAAGCTTTGAATTATATCGTGCGCACATGACAAAAATATGTTACTTTGGAGAAGTACAATCCAAGCCAAGAATTCTTTTGACATATACTAAAGACATAAACACCAAAAAAGACATGACTCCCAAAAAGAACCATAGAAACAAGGAGAGAACATGGCAGAGAAATTCGCCGTAATAGATACAGAGACCAACTGGCACAACGAAGTAATGTCCATAGGCATAGTCATCGCCGAGGATGGGCAGTTTGAAGCAATAGATCACAAATACATTATCTTTGAAGAAGCCGCGAGAGTAGGCGGAATGTACTCATACGCGCTTCGTGTAAAAGGGCAGAATCCGGAGTTGTTAAAAAAGAGATCTGCAATCGCAGCGATCAAGGATTACCTGAACGCGCATGGAATAACACAGCTCTTTGCCTATAACGCAGCCTTCGATTCCCGCTGCCTTCCGGAACTGTGCAATTACAAATGGCACGACATACTTAAGCTTGCAGCCTACAAACAGCACAACCCAGCCATCCCGACAAATGCGCAGTGCTGTGGAACGGGCCGCCTTAAGAGCGGATACAAAGTGGAAGACATCCTTTGCATGTTTGGCGAGGACGATTACTCAGAGCTCCACAACGCGCTCACAGACGCCGTTGATGAACTTCGCATTATGAACTATCTGCAGCATGGAATCGCAAAGTACCCGCTGCTGTGATGGGATAAAAGCCGTCTGATCTTTCAAATAGGAGAGCTACTTTGTCACGGGCAAAGTAGCTTTTTTCAAATCTCCAAACTTGTTTAAGTAATGTGATATAAGGAAGTTGTTGAACTTGTTTAAGTAATGTGATATAAACAAGTTATAAAAGGAGAATTATTATGAACTACAATTTTTCGGCGGATATATTGGCAATACGAGAAATATTAGAGATGACGCAGGATCAATTTGCAAATGCAATTGGAGTTCAGCAGGTAACTCTATCCAGAAGTGAGCTTGGAAAGACGGCGCCATCAGATAAACTTATAGAGAGCATATACAGCTATGCATTTGAACGCAACATCAAACTTGGCAGATTAAAAGAGATGTTATGGCTTGAGAGTCTGAAGCAAGGGCACAAGCTGCTTTTCCATGGAGCCAAGGGAGAGATTGATGGACCGATAAGGGCGGATAAGAGCAGAGCCAATAATGATTTCGGACAGGGCTTCTATACAGGTGAAACCTATGATCAAGCGATTTCTTTTGTCTCAGGATTTGATAAATCATCAGTGTATTTTATTGACTTTAATGATGCCGGGCTTAAATGTAAGAAATATGCAGTGAATCGCGAGTGGATGCTCACTATAGCTTATTATAGAGGGGCGCTTGAGGAGTATTCCGATCATCCCATGATTAGGAAAATAGTGGAGAAATCAAGAGATTGCGATTACATAATTGCGCCAATAGCAGACAATAGGATGTTCCAGATCATTAATTCATTTATTGCAGGAGAGATAACCGACGAACAGTGCAAACACTGCCTAGCTGCTACTAACCTTGGAAATCAGTACGTGTTTACAGGTAAAAAAGCTATCTCGAAACTCAAACTGATAGAGAGATGTTACATTCCGATGAACGAGAAGGATTATTACAAGGAAATCCGCGGCGAAGAGACGAGGCTTGGCGAGAACAAGGTCAAGCTTGCGCGCAGGCAGTATAGAGGTAAGGGACGCTACATTGATGAGATATTGAAGTGAGCATAAATGGAGGGAACTTGGAATATGATAAAGAAAATAGACAAAGACGGGCTTCTTCTTTGCGAGTTGCAGGCAACGGCTTTTGAACTTTCTCTTTCCATGCAGGGTGCCAGTTCGGAAATTTTTATCAGAAGGTTCATGAACAGTAGCATAGCAAAAGAGCTTGATAGCGCCGATATTTTGCAGACCAATATCCAGGGCAAAGATATAGTGGAGAGAATCGATGAGGAATACGGCGCTTCAAACTACGGCTCATTTAAATATACCCCCAATGAAATGTACTGGATTGGCTACATCTATCGCTACTATGCATATACTTATGGCAGGACATCGGCTCAGGTGTATAAGACAGTAAAACCAAAGGAACTTAGAGGACTTTTTTTACCATATCATACAATGGATCCGGCTCAAGCAATTGACAGGATATTGGAAGCTAAGGGCCTGACCATTGACTTTGTAAATGAAGAAGAGCGGCAGTATGGAATATATAAAAGGATTCGCATGGCGGAAAAAGCACGTAAGAAACAAAGGCAGTAGACACCGTTTACTTGACATTTTAAATTGCACACAATAAAATATTATAAAATACAAAATACCAAGGCCTAGTGTAGAAAAAAAGCTACACCAAAATTTATGGCCGCGCATAACTTTGGCGCGGAGAATGGAGGAAATAAAATGGCAACACTGGTAACATATTTTAGCGCAGAAGGCAGAACAGCTAAAATTGCAAAAGAATTTGCTAAGAAAATCGAGGCTGATGTTTTTGAGATCGTTCCTCAGGAACCATATACCAAGGCAGACATAAATTACCTTAATCCGATTTCCAGATGCAACAGAGAGCAGATCGGCGGCAAAGACGTCCCCGTAGCAGGCAAGATTGAGGACTTTGATAAGTACGACACCGTTTACATCGGATTCCCCATCTGGTATGGCCAGGCGCCAAGAGTAATTCATACATTTGCAAAAGAGTATGACTGGGCAGGCAAGACAGTTCATGCATTCGCAACATCAGCAGCAAGCGGAATCGGAAAGACTGCAGAGAAGCTCTCCCCCTCATTAAAGGGAGCAGAAGCTGTTGACGCTAAGCTTGTTCGCAGCGCAACGGAAATCTGATTCTTAGTGCGTAAGAAATCTTTGAAACTATCAGCGATTACGCACCGGGCGCTCAGATTATAGAGGCCAAAAGAGGAGAAGACACATGACAAAAAAACTATTCACCACCATCCTGTTATTCCTGGCCACATTCTTAAGCTTCTCGCAAGCCGCATACGCCGACATGGGGGCAAAACCCTCCATAACAGTACACGTAGAAAACGCCCCGCAGCAGTACTACATCGCCCTTCTGCATGATAGGCAGCTTGAGGACAGTGATAGCAACAACAATAAACTCGGCCTCATCATCAACGACATGACAGTACGACAATACCTTGAGAACCTGGACTACGAAGGCTGGAGCCTCTTCCAATCCCCTGTAGGAGACAACATATATCAGTCCAACGAAGGCCATACCTACGTCTTTTCATACATGGTCCCCAACCCATTCAGAGTCATCATCATCAGCATGGACGGAGACGTGGTCGTAAGTGAACCCTGCAGCCAGAAAGAATTCAACGCCAAATGCACCTTCGACTATGGCAGTGGTGTGATCGTGGAGAAAAGAGTTGGAAGAATGCTTTTGAGGATCTTCATAATAATACTCCTCTTTTCCCTGACCCTCGTATTTGAATATGCAGTTCTGTTACTCTTTGGATATCCCCGCACCAAGGGCAACATCACCTGCTTACTCATAGTAAACGCCATTACGAACCTGCCCCTCAACATCTTACTTATGAGCATCCCCGCAGGCCTTGCGGTTTTTGTCGTCACTATACTGGCAGAGATCGTCATAACACTCTTTGAAGCTATTGTGTACGCCTGCACACTCAAAAATGTAGATGGTGAAAAGAAACCGCTGAAAGGCTTTTTCTACGGAATATGCGCAAACATCGTTAGTGCATTCATGGGAATTGTCCTCTACACGTTATTATCAGGTTTCATGTTTTCATAGGATTAAGGAGATAAAGAACCATGCAAAAACACAAGAGAAAATCAGTTGCTCCAATATATTCGATGTGTGTTCAGCCTTCTTTCATTATTGGCACAAACAATGAAGATGGGACACATAACTTTGCTCCGATCACCTGGGTTAGCGCCACGCAAGGAGAAGATGACGGATATTACCTCGTCATAAGCATGTTCGGAACCAAAAGAACAAAGCTTAATGTGATCAGAACCGGCGTGCTTAGCGCAAACCTCGTTAGTAGGGATATGCTTCCCCTTATGGACTATTTCGGTTCAAAGCATGCCAAGGATGGAAAAAAGAATGATATCCCCTATGGAGTCAGCCGCGGAGAAGTCATCGACGTACCCACCCTTGATGAGAGCAGATGGGTATATGAATGTAAAGTTGTAAGAAGCGTTGAAACCGGTGATTCCACTACCTTCTTTTGCCGTATCTGCAACATCCAGATCGATGAAAGACTTTCGCCCAAAGATATATTCGATGTTGATCTGACAGTTCTTGATCCCGTTATTTACTCCGGAAAATATCACAGCATTGGAAAAATGCTTGGAGAGATAGGAGACTTTTGCAAACCCGGATTAGAGTAATGTATTATCGCCGGAAACGGGCATAAAATAGGATTAGCAAATTGTCATAATAGATGACATAATAAATGTCGTAAAAGAGCTCTTGGCACAACACCTGGGGGCTCTTTTTTGCGTTCGCTACAAAATATAGTGTGGGCGATTTATAGTACAGCATCTGTGGTCTAATGGTATTAACCGAAAGGAGGTACCCTATGACTCAACTACTATATACCGACCACTATTTACGATATAATGTTACATATGAGATCCTTGGCAAAAGAGCCTTCTCATCAAACAGAAACTATGGCGACCTGTCAGGTCACACCGTCATCATCATCACAGACGACATGGCAGAGACCACCTTCATTAGGAACATGGCAGATCTCATATTCACAAGAGGCTGCAAGAACATCGCCTTCTGCGGCGAAGCCTCCGAAGAATGGCAGGACATCTTCGACCGCCAGGACCGAGACATCAACGGCTTCAACGACATAACAGGCTACGAAGACTTCGCAGTCACCAGATGCTTCGAAGACATCGAAGACCTCCCCGCCGAAATCGAAAACTGCTGGAACGAAGTCCTCATCCTCTGCGGCAGCAGACACGTCATGCAGGAATGCAGGGAGATTGTGGAAGAAGCATGGTAAAAGAACATCAAGAAGTTCCGGAAATGGAGGCGAGATATGAATACATTGGTGCCGATTCTAATAGCTATGAGCTCTCTTATATTTCTTGTGATTATACCTATTTACTTAGAAAAACGTGCAGCCAAGAAAGCTAAGGAGAAACAACGCGAAGAAGAAAGAAAAAGAATAGAAGCTCTAAATTCTCCTGAAAGACTTGCCAGACGACAAGAAATGCTCCAGCGAAATAAGTTAAGCTACGGAGACCCTATAAGAGTAACGCAGGGCTATCACAAATCAGATATTGCCGTGATAACTGATAGATTAAACACCGTATTATCGAGACTTCCCGAAGTAGTTGCAAGGCGCAAAGAAGAACAAGAACGCCATAACGCCGAGATGGAAATGCTATTGAAAGAGCAGAATATCAGACTACAGCAGATGCATGCAACACAGGTTTTTGATTGGGTAACTCGTGATAACGGCTAAGAGGTACGTATATGAAGGGCTATAAATGTGATACGTCTATCATAGAAAAAGAAATAGAGATGATCGACAAGGTTCTTGATAAACATGCTCTCAAAGTTACAGACCACAAAGAGTGCTATCAGCTTAATAAGTACTACGTGAAAATGAACTATGACACCGACATCAAGGAACTCTTTAGCAGCAAACCCAATTTTGCCATTGCACTTGATGATGAGAGCATCAGATTGTACCGAGACGGCAGTAACTTTATCATAGAAAAGAAAAGAGATAACGCCAGACTGTTAGCATCAGTATTTGAAAGAGATAGCAAGTGGAAAAATATACAAGGTACCAAGATACTACTGGGAGTTGATGAAGATGGCAACAGCGTGATCACAGACCTTGCCAAAGCTCCACACATCTTGGTTGCAGGGAAAGCCGGAAGTGGCAAAACGATGTTCCTTATGAACGTCATAAACTCCATATTTTTCAAATCAAAGACATTCCCAATTGTCCTTGATAGTTCAAGCCAAAGACTCCAAAAAATATATGGCAGAGCCAACCACAATTACATATATGGTTCCGAATCCAATTTCAGAAAACTGATTGATCTAAATGAACTGCTAAAACAAAGACTTGAGAATATGGATAAACTGGGCTTTGCTAACATATCGGGAACCGAATATTTATCTGCATACATCATTGTCAACGGAGTTGAAGAACTTATATCCCAAAGACCAGACGCTGAGATCCTGCTTACCAATATCGCAGAGTTTGGCGCTAAAGCCGGATTCCATCTCGTACTGTGCATAGAGAACATGGAAAGCGGAGCGTATACAAAGAGGCTTAGAGACCTGATTCCTGTAAAAGTCTGCTTCAAAACCAAGAACCCTTCCCAATCCGCTATGATAATCGGCTATGAAGGCGCAGAAACCCTCTTTGGAAACGGAGACATGTTCTTCCTCGGAAAAGACATGTCTAAACCCATCAGAATACAGGCACCATTCCTAAGCGAATCAGATATTGAGTCTATTGCGGAGATGTTGGGGAAAGTGAAAGTAGAACGGGCGTAGGAGGTATAGTGATTATGTATGAGAAGCTTATAAACGATATAAACGAAGCGCTAAAAACCTTTGAAGAAAAAGATTACCCTAAGATATATGCACTGTTAAAAGACATTGTTGAACTGAAACTCTATGAGGGTTGCACTGATATTGAAATTGCTACCATGATTGATTCTGAAGACATGACGAGCCGGATGCCGGAAGCAGTTGCCAATATAGTTATTGAGCTGTACCTCAGTGCTGCTGTAGAGGAGATTCCACATGAAGCAGGAAGAGCTTATAACAACATCGGAGCTCTTTATTATACAGGGCGAATCGGACACGTAGACAAGAAGAAAGCCTTGGAGTATTACCAAAAGGCCGGTGAACTCGGCTTTATAACAGCATACACCAATATGGGATATGCATATCTGTATGGCGATGGCGTAGATGTGGATTATGAAAAGGCATATCGCAACTTTAGCCAAGGCGCACTCGGAGGTGATACCGAGGCAATGTATAAGCTTGGGGATATGTTCAGATATGGATTCTATGTAGATAAAAATGAGACATTGGCAAGCATAGCATATATCAAGGCAAGCCAACTTCTTAATGAATCCAGAGGAGCATTTCTTCCTTGTGATGGAAAAGTATATCTTAGACTTGGAGATATGTTCTACGAGGGGATTGGCACGGACATCGATTACGACAAGGCGTTTCAGTATTATCAAAGCGCTGAAAGAGGGCTATATGAGATGATTCGTAGAGGAGATATCTATAGTGCCTCTTCCCTTAAACATGTACAGGAAAGATTGAATGAGATAAAAGAGAAATACAATAAAGATCTGCCCAGCATGGAATGGGCGAAGTTGCACTAATCTTCATTATCGGCGAAAGAAGGGCGATTGTGGAAGAAGAGAAAAAACTCAGATAAGTGTCGGTTACTATTAATGAAAAAAAGTAGTGACGGGCACTTTTATGTTATTTGGTGCTATCTAACAATATATATGCAATGGTATAATTAAAGATGGTTATCACGCCTATCAACAATGAAGAAAGAGGTATGAATATAACATGATTACTGGAGATTTAAAAAATAAGATTGATAAAATATGGGAGACTTTTTGGACAGGTGGAATAACCAATCCTCTTGATGTCATAGAACAGTTTACCTATCTGTTATTTATAAAACAGCTTGATGATGTTGAAACAACAAAAGAGAATGAGGCCAATTTCCTTGGGGTTCATTATGATCCAATGTTCCCAGGAGATAGTGAGAAATATAGATGGAGCAAATTCAAAAACCTCGGTTCAGCAGATGAGATGTATGATCTTGTAATGAACGGAGTATTTCCGTTTATAAAGAATCTTCATCAGGATGGTGACTCAGCGTATTCCAAGTATATGGGGGATGCAATTTTCAAAATACCTACAGCTGCAATGCTAACCAAGATTGTAGATGGTATTGATAAGCTTGAACTTGGAGACGAGGACACAAAGGGAGATTTATATGAGTACCTTCTGTCTAAGGTTGCAACTGCAGGTACAAATGGTCAGTTTAGAACGCCAAGACATATTATTGAATTGATGGTAGAGCTTACTAAGCCACAGCCCGATGATATTATCATAGATCCTGCCATGGGATCGGCAGGCTTTCTTATTGCGGCGCAGACATATTTGAGAAAAAATCATCCGGATATGTTCCTTGATGAGAAAAAGAGAAAGCATTTCAATAATGATATGTTCTATGGAAACGATATGGATAGAACAATGCTCCGTATAGGTGCTATGAATATGCTTCTTCATGGAGTAGATAATCCGAATATTTCTTATAGGGATAGTTTATCTGAGCAGAATACTGATGTTGAAACATATTCACTTGTGCTTGCTAATCCGCCGTTTAAGGGGAGTCTGGACTATGAGGCAGTATCTGCAGATCTGTTAAAGGTTACCAAAACTAAAAAGACAGAACTGCTATTTCTTGCACTTTTCTTGAGGATTCTGAAGAAGGGCGGACGTGCTGCGGTAATTGTACCTGATGGAGTGCTCTTTGGGTCAAGCAATGCTCATAAGCAGATAAGGAAAGAACTTATAGAGAATAACAAGCTGGATGCAGTTATCTCCATGCCTAGTGGTGTGTTTAAGCCATATGCGGGTGTGTCTACAGCTATACTTGTATTTACCAAAACCGGAAGTGGTGGCACAGATAAAGTATGGTTCTACGACATGAAGGCTGACGGATATAGTCTAGATGATAAGAGACAGGAGATAACTGATAATAATATTCCTGACATTATCAGTAGATATAACAATCTTGAAGCGGAAAAAGATAGAAAAAGAACTGAACAGAGCTTTTTTGTATCAGTAGAGGATATCATTACAAATGATTATGATCTTTCTATCAACAAGTATAAAGAAGTGGTATATGAAAAAGTTGAGTATGAACCAACCGATGTCATAATCGGTAAGATTGAGTCAATAGAGGCTGAGATTCAGACTGAATTTGCTGAGTTAAAAAAAATGTTGGATGTAAAATAAATTGAGATTTATCGAGGTGAATAACTAAAAAATGAGGTAGAAAATACATTATGGAGAGAGATGATTATATTCGACATTGGAATAGCTTTTGTGGCTTGGCTACTGAACTAGAAGAGACCGAGAGATTTGTATTCCATGGGCTGCAGGGAGATGAACAAGTGGGACTGATTCATGCAGATGTATTTTCTGATGTATTTCGGCAAATCCTTATGGTTACTTGCTCGGAATTTGAAACTATGTGTAAACATTTGTGTAGTGCTAATGGTGTGAAGACAAATAATATTGTTGATATTAGTAGATGTATTTTAAGTACATATCCTAATATCGTAAATACTAGAATTTACACAAAGTATGGATATTTAACACCAATAGAGAATTGGAAACTGTTGAATGGTAAGGTTGAAGGAATTGAGTGGTGGAGAGCTTACACAGCAATTAAGCATGATGAAAAAGGGGCATTTAAAAAGGCAACTCTTGAAAATACTGTGTTAGCGCTAGGAACATTATACATAATAGATTTATATGTGCTGAAGGTTTCATCTGGAAATCTTCAATTGGCTCACGAATTTCCGCCAAATTATTTTAGGTGTGAATATACAGCCAACTATGTAGTTACATCAGAAGGAGAGTTGCCGGACTTTGGTAATAAAACATCAGATGAAATAGTAAAAGAGACAATCGGCAAGTTGATGGATAAAAAATAATAGATTTGTAGGGATGATATATGGCTAAACTTATAGAGATAACAGGAAAAGCTTTGGCTGGTGAGTGGGGTACGGATGATGAAACTGGTGAAGGAATACCAGTACTTAGAACTACGAACTTTACCAACGAGGGCGTGGTTGACTACAGTGATGTGGTTACAAGGACAATTACAAAGAAAAATATAGGTGAGAAGTTTCTAAGAGCGGGAGATATTATTATTGAAAAGTCAGGAGGAAGTGATAAATATCCAGTTGGTCGAGTTATATATTTTGATGGACCGAACAATACTTACCTTTTCAATAATTTTACAGGACTGCTGAGAGTACAGGATCAGGAAAAATGGTTTCCAAAGTATGTTTTTTACTCTCTTTTTGGCAACTACCGAAGAGGTGGGACAAGACCTTTTGAGAATAAAACGACAGGGCTCCATAATTTAAAGACTGACGATTATGTATCCAGATATGATGTTGCAGAAGCAGAATATTCAAAACAAAAAGAAATCTGCACACATTTGGATAAACTATATTCTATCATCAAGATGCGAGAGAAAGAGCTTATAAAGTTGGACGAACTCATCAAAGCCCGATTTGTCGAGCTCTTTGGTGACCCTGTTTTGAATGAAAAAGGTTGGAAAACTAAACCTTTGCTTGATATGGGAACATGTAAAAATGGTATGAATTTTCACTACGATGATAGTGGTGTTGAAATCAACTGCTTAGGAGTGGGAGATTTTAAGGACTATTCGGTTATAGAGAATACCAATCTCTTGCCGGTTGTTTCATTAAACGAAATGCCTTCTGATGAGTACTTGCTTAAAGATGATGATATTGTATTTGTACGTTCAAACGGGAATAAAGCCTTAGTCGGAAGGAGTGTAGCTGTTTATCCCAGGGATGTTAAAACTACTTTCAGTGGATTTTGTATTAGATACAGAAAACATGATAAAGATATAACTGTCCCCTATCTTCTTAGGGTACTAAAAACAGAGTCAATAAGGTTAAAAATGGCTGGAAGAGGTGCAAATATTCAGAATTTGAATCAGCAAATTCTGGGCACATTGGTAATACCTGTTCCACCAATAGAGTTGCAGAACCAGTTTTCTGATTTTGTAGAACAAGTCGACAAATCAAAAGTTGTAGCATAAAAGGAGAAATCAATTATGGAAACCAATTTTGATTACCTCTTACAGAAAGAAGATTATTCTGATTTTGCTACTCAAGCTGTAGAAGCAGAGAAGAGCATAGCAATATCACCGGCAACATGTGCGATTCTATCAAGAAGAGCAATAGAATTGGCGGTGAGATTTGTATATTCATATGATGCCGAATTACAGCTTCCATACCAAGATAATATTTCAAGTCTTATACACGAGGATTCTTTTAGAAACATAATTGAACCTCGTTTATTTCCATTACTCAAATATACTATCCATCTTGGAAATGTCGCTGTACACACCAACAGTAATATTAAACGCGATGAAGCTATAATTGCTCTTCGTGATCTTTATGAATTTTGTGATTGGATTGACTATTCATATTCAACTGATTATGAAGAAAAAACTTTTGATGAATCAATATTGGCTACAGGTGATGAGAAGAGAGTAAAAGCTGAAGAACTTAAGGCTCTCTATGATGACCTTAGTAGTAAGGATAAGAAGCTTGCGGATGTTCTTAAAGAGAATGAAGAACTTCGCCGTCAGATGGCTTCTGAGAGAAAGAATAACACAAAGCGCAGAATTTTTAACATAGACAAGATTAGTGAAGCGGAGACAAGAAAGCGCTTTATAGATGTGGAGCTTCAAGAAGCGGGATGGTTTATAGACAGGAACTGTACTATTGAAGAACCTGTTACCGGGATGCCGAATCCGACCGGAACGGGATTTGTTGATTATGTTCTATGGGGAAAGGATAATCTCCCTCTTGCTGTAGTAGAGGCCAAAAAGGCAGCTGTAGATCCTATCGTTGGAAGCCAACAGGCAAAGCTGTATGCTGATTGTTTGCAGAATAAATATAATCAGCGGCCGCTTATATTTACAACAAATGGATTTGAATTTTTCTATACTAATGACTATTTAAATTATCCTAAGAGAGAAGTATCAGGCTTTTTTACTCAAGAAGAACTGCAGCTTGAAGTTGATAGAAGGAAGCAGCGGATTCCATTAAATACTATTGATATAAGTGATGATATTACAAACCGCCCTTATCAGAAAGAAGCAGTTACGGCGGTATGTGACGCTATCATGAAAAAGCATAGAAAGATGCTTATAGTACAGGCTACAGGTTCGGGAAAAACCAGAGTTAGTATCAGTGTTGTAGATGTACTTAGAAGGCACAACTATGTCAAAAACATCCTATTTTTGGCAGATAGAACGGCACTTGTAAAGCAGGCGAAGAATAGCTATACAGACTTGCTACCGGATTTATCATGTTGCAATCTTTTGGATAACAAGGATGATCCGGAGAATTGTCGTATGATTTTTTCTACCTATCCAACAATGATGAATGCTATAGATGAGAAGAAAAATAAGTTTGGAGAGCGCTTATTTGGACCGGGACATTTTGATCTGATTATTTGCGATGAGGTACATAGATCAATTTATAAGAAATATCAGGAAATCTTTGAGTATTTTGATGCGATGCTTCTTGGTATGACTGCAACACCTAAAGATGGAATTGATAAGAATACTTATGGGATTTTTGATCTTGAAAGAGGTAACCCAACTTTTGCGTATGAACTTGAGAAAGCAGTAGAAGAAGGCTATTTGGTTAACTATTCTACTTTGGAATACAAGTCTGAGATTATGGAAAATGGGATTCATTATAACGACTTGTCTGATGAAGAAAAAGAAGAGTTTGAAGAAACATTTGAAGACGATGGCATGATCCAAGATGATATCTCAAGTTCAGCTATTAATACATGGCTATTCAACTATGACACAATAGACAAAGTCCTGAAGGAATTAGTGGAGAAGGGGCTTAAGATTGAGGGTGGTGACAAGCTTGGCAAGACAATTATATTTGCCAAGAATTCATTGCATGCCAATGTTATAGTTGAAAGATTTGGAAAGATTTTCCCGGAATTTGGTGGCGACTTCATAAAACAGATAGACTACAGCATAAAATATGTTGATACCCTTATTGATGATTTCAGTACTAAGGATAAGATGCCACAAATAGCGGTGTCTGTAGATATGCTCGATACCGGCATTGATATTCCGGAGATACTCAATCTTGTCTTCTTTAAGAAGGTACGAAGTTATTCCAAATTCTGGCAGATGATTGGGCGAGGGACCAGACTATGCAAGGATTTACTTGGCGAAGGGATTGATAAAGAGAAATTCCTTATATTTGATTTCTGCAGCAATTTTGAGTTTTTTAGAGTGAATAGAAATGGTTATGAAACTGGAATTCAGGCAAGCCTTTCAGAGAAGATATACAACACGAAAGCGATGATTTGTCGGGAACTTCAGGCCCCAACATTTACTAATGATGAGAAATATATCAATTATAGAAAAGAGCTTGTTAAAGATTGTCAAACTGCAGTTCTAGAGCTTAGGGATGATAGCTTCTTGGTTAAGAGACATCTGAGATATGTTGAGGCATATAGAGACCTTGCTAATTGGAATAATTTAGAAACGGTAGAGATTTCTGACATTAAGGAACATATTTCTCCGATTATAAAACCGGACAAAGATGACGAATTAGCTAGAAGGTTTGATTATCTAATTTATAGTATTGATCTTGGAATGCTCCAAAACAAGAACATACAGACTCCGATAAGTATTGTTGTGGGCGCTGCGGAATTCCTTTCTAAGAAATACTCTATTCCCCAGGTGGCCGCTCAGAGAGATGTGATAGAAGAGGTGCGGACGCAGGAGTTTTGGGACGGGGCAACAGTTATAGAACTTAATCAGGTCAGAGAAGCAATGAGAAATCTTATGCAGTATATCGATAAGATTAAAACCCATATATATTATACGGATTTCACTGATACTATCACTGAACTGGGAGAAGGACAGCCAATCTATGTGAGTAATGATCTAAAGAATTATAGAAAGAAAGTAGAGTTTTATCTGAAAGAACATGAAGATAACATATCAGTATATAAGCTTCGCAACAACAAGAGGCTTAATGAAACTGATATGAAAGAACTTGAGCGAATTCTATGGAAAGAGCTTGGCTCTAAGGAAGATTATATCAAGGAATATGGAGATACACCGATAGGAAGACTTGTTCGAAAGATCGTAGGAGTGGATAGATCAGCTGTAAACGAGGCATTCAGTAGATTCACTTCGGATGAACATTTAAATGTGAATCAGATAAGATTTGTAAATCTTATAATCGATTACATTGTAGCAAACGGGAACATTGAGGATAACGCAGTTCTAATGGAGGAACCATTCAGATCACTTGGTAGCATAACGTCCCTATTTAAGGACGACATGGGAAAAGCCAGAGAAATCATGGATGTGGTGGCTGAAATTAAAAACAATTCAGAGATGTTTGCGTGAATAGGGAGGAAGTATGGCAAAAGGTATTATCTATGTTATGACTACAGCAGTAAATGGCCTTGTGAAAATTGGAATGACGCAGAATTATCAGCAAAGAATGGACTCTCTTGAAAAGAATGGATATTGTAATGTTACTGCACTGAAGAGACGCTTTGCCATAGAAGTTGATGATTACGATAAAAAAGAAATGATGCTAAAGACTATATTCGAAAGGTCACGAATTGCAGACAGTGAATTATTTGCTTTGAATGTGGATCTTGCGGTTCAACTGCTTTCTGCTTTTGAGGGAAAACAGATTTATCCTGATCCCGAGGAGGTCACTAAAGCAAAATCATTTAATGAGGCCACGGAAGCTATAGAAGTGAGTAAAATTCCTAACGGAACATATTACATGGCAAAGAAGGTAAAACGATACGACAATAGAACAATACATGCAAAAATGAAAGTTGAGGACAGTAAGATAATAGTTCTTTCAGGAAGCGAGATCTGCCCTATAAAAGGGAAAGGCGGTAGCGAAGGTACATTATCAAGAAGAGATAAAGCTAAAATAAAAGACGGAGTCTTACAGCAGGACGAAGAATTTAACACTGTTAGCATGGCAGCTGTTTTTGTTCTAGGGGCAGCTAGTAACGGTTGGATTGATTGGAAAACAAAAGAGAAAAATGGTGATCCAATAGATATTTACAGAGAGCATGTTGTAATAGATGAATGAATTGCTACATCGCATAATGAATGGATAAATGTGAAATGCAATAGATTGGGCTATAGAATATACAAGAATTAAGAAACGGAATAGTTATAATGGACAGTACATTTTTAAAGTGGGCAGGTGGTAAAAATTGGTTTATAAAAAATCAAGGTCATCGCTTACCTAGTCAATACAATAGATATATTGATCCTTTTTTGGGCGGGGGGTCTGTTTTCTTCTACATGGAACCACACGAAGCGATAATTAGTGATATTAACAATGAGCTCATTTCAACATATTTAGCAATAAAATACGATTGGAAGGAGCTTGATAAAAAGCTTAAAGCACATGCAAAGAAGCATAATGATACCTATTACTATGCGGTTAGGAATATATGTCCAAGAAATATATCAACAGTAGCTGCTCGAATGATTTATTTAAACAGAGCATGTTTTAACGGCATATACCGTGTGAATAGGCTTGGAAAATTTAATGTGCCTAAAGGCTCAAAAAATAAAATCATAACGGGGCAGGAGAAATTTGAAGAGAGATCTAAGCTTCTTGAGAATGCAGAAATTAGGTGTTGTGATTTTGAAGATACAATAAATAGGGCGCAACTAAATGATTTCCTTTTTTGTGATCCGCCTTATGCAATATATGAAGAGCAAAGTTTTGTTGGATATACTAAAAATTTGTTTGATTGGAACGACCAAATCCGACTATCAGTTGCGCTAGAAAGAGCGAGGAATAGAGGAGTAAAGATAATAATGACAAATGTGAATCACGCATCTGTAAGAGCTTTATATGAAAATAAGCAGGGATTTATGTTAGAGGATGTTTCTCGATTTAGTGGTATATCAGGGAAAACAGGTGGAAGAGGACAGTACTCAGAACTGATAGTAAGTGCCAATATATAAAATATTTAGTTTATGCGAGAAGTATTTTATATGTCTAGCATATATATACAACAGTTATTTTAATTATTTATGAGCAAAGGCGGAGTAGAATAATGATTAGAATTGCATTGATTAGCGATATTCACTTTGGAAAAGATGCAAGATCAGGTGAATATGCGCTACCTGGGCAGAGTATTAATGGAGAGACAACAAATGCAGTCTTGCTTACAGAAAGTGCTGTACAAGTGATGAAGGAACAAGAAATAGACTATTTGTTTATTTCTGGTGATTTGACTTCCGTTGGGAGTCCTGTAGAGTTTTATTATTGCCAGAAGAAAATAGATGAAATAGTTGGTGGAGCTGGAATTAGCAACGAACGAGTGATTTGGTGTAGTGGAAATCATGATAATGATTGGAGTATTGCAGGTCTAGGAGATAAATATGGGACTAAAGAAGAGGAAGAATCTAATAAGGAGTTGACAAAAGTAGCTTGTGATAGGGAACTGGTTGAGATAGCTAAGGAGAAGTATGACGAATTAGCGGGTTCAATTGCCGATAGAAATATGAATTATAAGAATTTGAGTAAAAGAGGGATATTACCTTCTTCGGGAATATATGAAGACAATGATATTGTTGTTTTTGTGTTGAATTCCAGCTCAAAATGTGTTCGAAAAGATGTTATAGAGCACGGGAGTTTAACAATAGAGCAATTAGAGTGGCTTGAAAAAAATTTAGTTGATTATAAGGATGATTCAAGATGGAAAATTTTGATGCTACATCATCATCCAATTGATTATCCATATCCATATCCATCGTTAGATATTTCTAAGTTGGAAGAAGGAAGTGAATTATGTAAGCTTGTAGGTGAAAATGGCATAGATATTGTTATTCATGGACACAGACATCATCCTAGGTGCAAAACTACAACTGAAAGTGACTGGTCCAAGCCGGTTAGTTTTATATGCGGAGGTAGTTTCTCTGTAAGTGAGCACTATAGAAACAAGGGAGAAATTCCAAATACATTACATATTTTAGAATTATCTGACAACGTCGGTTTACTAAAGCTATATTCTTATGAATATTGTACTAGTAAGGGATGGGTGAGAGTGATGGAATATAGGGATGCCGTCCCACTTGATAGAATCATGTATCTTGGTAAAGTATTTACAGATTCTGAAACAAAGGATGAATTAGCGAATTTAGTCAAGAAGACAAAGGAAACAGGGATTTATAAGTGGGATGAATTAAATGATTCAATCAAATATAAGTCGTCAACCATACTTAAGAGAATTGCTGCAGAAGTGGCTGAAAAAGAAGCATGTGAAATAAAAGTAATTCCACTAGATGTAATTATTATACAGAGATAGGAGTTAAAAGTAAAATGAAGGCTGAGGCAAATAAACTATATAATTATTCTGGTCGAAATCCTTTTACGGATAGTCAAGGACGTAATTTTTCAGATTTAAAAATTAGCAAAGAGTTTTGCCCAATAGCGAGATTTTGGTCATTATACAATGATCATCATGAAATACTAATTGGCACTAGGGGGAGTGGAAAGACTTTTCTATTGAAAATGATGAGAAGATCTATGATAGGGTGTTTGGAAAATGATTTGTCGGAAAAGATTTTAGATGAAAAGATCTATTACCCGTTTTACGTACCGATGCATATGGAAACAGTTGCTGCTTTAAACGATAAAAGGATAGAAGATGCGAAAAAGATTATTTTATTTAAATATATTTTTAATTCATTGTTGGCTGAATCTGTATTAGAAGAACTGATAAGATTTCTAGAAAAGAAAGGTAAGAAGGCAAGCATTGAATTATCGATAGAACTAGCGAAGAAGATAAACAAGATTTGGTTTCCAGACAGAGCGAGTAACGGAGTGATTGATTTATATGATCTGGAAATTAAAATTCGGCAAAGGTCATATAACTTTGATTACATAAACGGGGATATAAATAATATTCCTGTCATTTTTAGAAGAGATATTGCTGGACCTTTAATTGGAATACAACCCATTCTAGAAAAAACGTTCCAAACAAGTAGTAATTCAACGTGGATAGTGTGCATTGATGAAGCTGAATTTATACCAGAACTCTTTCAGAAATGTATAAATAGTTTCATGCGCTCTAATACAAATCGTATTGCGTTGAAAATAGCAACATTACCATATTATTGGAAAACATTGGAAACATTAGATGATAATATAAAAATCTCGGCTGAGAATGACTTTAATTATCAAATATTGGATATGAATTGTGAAAGTGATGATTTTATATCACTTACTAACAAATTATGTAAGCATAGGATTGAGAGTTTAGAAAATAATAGATTAAATGTTGAGAAGTTAGAAGATTTTTTAGGTGTTGAAGGTGATGATAATAGGATCGATTATTATAGGATGATTGTAGGCAGAGAACGTGCAAGTAAAGAACAAGTGGAAGAAGATATTATTTCTTCATTTTCAGAACAACGGAAAAATGGAGCCCCTTCCTATACAAATAAAGAGAAGACTATCTATCAGAAATTTGCACCTATATTATATACAAGGGAAGTCTATAAGATTAAACATGCCAAGGGAAAGGGGCACATGAATCCTGGTTGGTATGCTGGCGCTGATATTGTAAGAAAGGTATCACAAGGTAATCCTCGTTTATTTATTAGATTGATGAGTAGTTTGTTTGCAAAGGCAACTACAAGTAATAACTTTTCTGTTAAAGATCAGCATGAAGTGATTTCGAAATTTGCTGATGATTTTTGTAGTGCATCTCAAGCAATAGAAATCGATGGAGATGATGTACATAAAAAATTAAAGAATACAGCAGAATACATTTTTAAGAAAGTTCATAAAGGATCACTTATTTCCGTTGGAAATAATTTTAAATACAGATATAGTGGAGCTGAAGAGTTTGAAGAATGGAGAAAGTGGATTCAAAGAGCAATAGCGTTTTCGAAAATTAGTGTTTCAGAAAACGAATTGAAGGCAGGATTGTCTGTGAATACCGAATATATTCTATCTAACGCGTATGCTGTAAAATATTGGATTCCAATGCGTAATGATATGCCTACTGTTGTTCCAACTAATTTTTCGACAAATAATAAGGAGGTTAGAGGACAATTATCTTTGTTCGAAACAGGTAATGATGTTTTTTAAAAATATAGATTTTGATAACATAGATTTTAAAACTATTGATTTATTTGTGGCGTGTTTGGGATATGAAGAACGGTCTTTTTATATATATGATAAAATCAAAGAATGTATAGATGTAGAATCACTGATGCTGTTTACAATAGATGATTATAAAACATTTGAAAAACATATTGTAAAAAAAATAAGTGAAGTTAAGAATATAATTGTTGAAAAATATGATGGAGATTTGAGTGTTCATAAAAAAATAGTTGATAGAGCCAAGGAGTTGGATAGAAAAGATAAAACAATTAGGATAGTTATTGATTATTCTTCTATGCCACGAGGATGGTACAGTAAGCTTCCAGAAGAGCTAGATAAGATATTAGTTTCTGGAAGTGAAGTATATTTTTTGTATTCGGAAGGAATATACATTCAAGAAGCAGATTTTTATTCTACTGTTGGAATAGAGTCATACCGTGTGATTTCAGGTAAGCCATCATTTATGACAAATAGAGCAAGAACCCATTTTATTGGTGTTGGCTATGATGCAGTAAGAACACAAGGTTTGATTTCTATATTGGATCCGGAAGAATATGTCATTTGTGAGGCATATAATCCTGATTATCCGGATGTACACGAAGCTATTTGCAGAGTGAACAGAGGAGTAATAGAGCAAACATCTAATATAATATCAATGCATATAACAGATATTGAATTTATGATTACGAAACTAAAAGGGGTGATAAGTGAGTATTATTATGCTGGCGAGAGCGATGTGATTTTGGTGCCAGACGGGCCTAAGCCTCTGATATTTGCCATGTCTATGATGCCATGGATTTTTGATAGAGAAGGAATTAGTTGTTTGCATATAATCAGAAATAGCAAAGAAGTTAAGAAAAATAATGTAAAACCAAGAGGGGGAATTATAGGGGTTGAGTGTGTTGTAGAATAATCATATATATTTTGACTCGGTTGATTGATAGATAAGAGCAGTGGGGGAGACAATCCATGAAAATTCACTACTTCCAAAGGTATCACAAGGGCGAAGATGTTGCGACAGCTAACACCATGTTGTTGTTGTCCAGATTATATGCGTATTCTTCGGATAAATTCTTTCATTTTTTGAAAGATCAATATTTTGCAGATATGGTATTTGAACCGGAATTGTCTTTTGTACTTCAGGACAAAGGGAATGGAAGTATTCCGGATGCAACAATAACGCAGCCAAGTTTTAGACTTGTAATTGAAACAAAGCTAACAGATTGGTTTGATGAGGAACAGTTGATTAAGCATCTTAGCAAGTTTGTCAATGAAGAGTATAAGGTGCTTATAACACTGTCCTCTGTGCTGATGGATTCAAAGAAAAAAGAATCGATTGATAAAGCCATAGAGGAATACAATATAAAAAACAAGACTCATATAATCCATGTCAATACTACTTTTGAGCTTCTTGCACAAGGAATTCAAAATGTGATAACAGACAGAGATTATGAGATGCAAGATATTCTAGATGACTTTTTAGAATATTGCAGGAATGATAAACTTGTCCCTGACTTTGATGCATATAAGAAAATGCGTATGCAACTAGCAGGAACGACTTTTGATTTCAATATTTCTGAAAACATTTATTATGACAATATTGAAAGAGGCTTTAGTGCTCACGATTACCTTGGTTTATATAAACAAAAAAGTGTTCGTGCAATAGGGAAGATTGTAGCTATCATCACTGCAGAAGATAAAGATGGTGAACTTGTTTATAAAGTAGAGAAGGGCGAATTAACCGAGGAGAGAAAGCAAAAAATCGACTTGGCACGAGAAGATGGAAAGAAGTATGGATATGTGCTAGATGCTGAGAGATACTTTTTTGTTGATAAGTTCTACGAAACGGACTTTCAAAAGATTACTAAGGGTTCAGCTATGGGAACACGTTTTTTTGATTTGACAGAGATTTTGCATACTGAAAATCTTCCGAATGTTGAGCAAATAGCTGATTTACTTAGGAATAAAACTTGGGACTGAGAATTATAAAATATGTAAGAGGAAATACTTCTCATGCGAAGGGAGTTTAAAAATGAGAATTATTACAGTATCCATGGTTTTCCTGGAAAAACTTTGATTCAAGATTAAGCTAAAGAATGGATTTAATTGGAGAGGTAGGTCGGAATATGGTTATGAAGTCCTTTGATTTCCTACATACTGAATAAATATGGAGTATAGAGGCGTTGCGAATGGAAACGTTATTAGGATTTGTATTCAATAAATGTTGTATTGCGTATATAGCAGCTGTTACTATTGGTTTCTTGTTTCGAATAGGTATTGTAAGTCCATTAGTGTCCAGTGCAGAAGACAGTAAGAAAAGAACTATATATGAAATTGGTGTTGTAATAATTTTGACATTATTCTGGAGCTTTGGATCAGAAAATGAATCACCACCAAATGTTATTGTTTTTATTTCATTGACCATTTCTATATTGGGTATGTTCTTAATAGGATAGCGGGAAGAAAGGGTTATATAAACAGTTTTCTCGTTTTCATTAGCGGTTATTTTATTACCGTCATGTCATTTATGCCATTTCCAATTAATCTTATAGCGGGAATTATCACTGTTGTTCTTGCAGTAATAGTTTATCGTAAATTTGAGTCAAATCGTAAGTCTACATTTTGGCAAATAATAGTAATGGTAGTTGAAACAGTAGCGATTTCTATTATTGTTTGGTTTAATAACTGGAATGATGCCTTTTCCACAACTTTAGCAGTGATCTTTGTTGAAACAGTCATTTATATGATTAATATTATTATTGGATACGTTATTGTGGCAGTATGCAAAGAGGATGTTGATGAGTATATAAATTCAGTAAAGGGATTAGATGACTATATAGATTAATCAAGAATAAGGTGGCGCTTAGTAGCGCTACTTTATTCTTGATAGTACCTTATCATATATGCCGATCATGGATCCATACATTGCCAGTTCTGTCGTATTCTGCCTGAATAGACAGTAGTTCTGCAGAATCATGATGTATGGGACTGTATATTGTATGCCACACATTATCATGACCAAATAAAATGTCCAAGTTATCCTTATGATAAGGATCTTCAATGTATGATGGCGTATCATCCATATGCGTTGTTATAATGGCATAGGATTCACCTCTATGTGATAATGTTGAACGAGTCAACAAATCTAAACTATAAAGTCTGCTACAATGATGCGGTACGTGTAGAAGTCTCAAGTCATCAATGTTTGCTATAGTACCCATACACTTGTAGGGTACATCTGCTGCAAGTAAAGTGTGCGCGGCATCTCTATGGGTAAATTCCAAGTATAACCCTTTCCTGTTGATAGAAGTTAATAGTTCGGCGCCTCCACCCATATTGAGTTTCAACTCGTAATCACGTTTACAGTTGATAGCTGCTATATTACGAGCACCTCTGTTACTTCTGTTTACCAGCAGCAAATTCTTTAAGTGCATAAGATATGCAGCCAATCTAAATGAGTTTAAAGAAGGCTTTGAGGATAGAGCTGGGGCAATCCATTTTACTCTAAATAACGCAGAATCAGCATAAGCACAACCTATGTAGTGATCGGTATCCCAATGTGAGATTATAACAATATTTGGCTTCAGTTGTCTTAGTGAATTACTTGCTTTAGGATATGTGGAACTGTTAGCGTTGAAAGTAATGCCGCGTATAGATTCATAGCCTACATCAAAAAGGATGCGATGGTTATCGTAACCGCGTATATAGTCAGCGTTAGCTTTTCCAACGTTATAGAAGTCAATCTGTTTAGGTATATCGTTTTCCCAGGCACTGGTTAGTGCGGCTTGAATATCTGTATCAGTATGTACTATAAAGTGTGTAGGATCATAGTCCGTCGTTTCTAAATCATTTATGGGTATCCCATTCCATTTTGGCGTGCTATCATAGATGGTTAAACGCCCGCCTTTTAGTCTCACAGGACTTGCTGAAAAAACGAGGTTTGCGATAAGTGACTGATTAGGCCTATCATTATCGGATGTTTGATTATCTACAGGGGTAAAGGTTGCAATGTACCAATTATCAGCAAGTGATTCCAAAAAATCTTTGTTCTCTCTGCTAATTTCTACTGTAAAGGACACAAAAAATGGGCGATAAGTATTTGTCCAGTCGGGTACTGTCTGAGAGAATTCTCTGAGAATATTTTCTCTATCATAATCATATATTTCTTTTGTAAGCACAGAGAATTCAGCGAATTGCACTTCATCATCTTGTTCATTCCACTGCAAAGTGTCGGAATCAAGTCTTACAATCATTGGCGTTTTATCAGTGTGTGCTGTGCTGAGCAAACTATCATATATCGCTTTGCATCGTTCCTTGTGAGAACGAGTATTGTACGTTTCATTTTCATTTTCGTAGTCGAATTCCATAAGCTGTCCCTCTTTGTTGTGTGTGATGATTGTTGTGTAATCTTATTGGGTTCTATGTAATTTGGGCTATTAGTGTAATTCAGGAAGCATTATAATATATATGATACTGCTATTTTCATGTGAGCGTAAGCCTGTTTGTGATTGAGGATGAATAAGGGGCATCTATATGAGCAAGGATTTCAAGCATATTATTGATATGGAGAAGGATTTTGATGAGATTCTGGAAGCACAGGATTCTTTAGTGAAGGAAGTTGAGAAGTACAAGAGCCTGCAGGTTAAGGTTAAGAAACTTGAGAGGTATTATTCCGGCAAACAGTGGAAAGAGGACTATTCCATGGAAGAAAGAGGCGAGATTCCCGCAGATGTAAAGCGGGGAGTTCTTTCTGAGGACGGCATCTACAACATGCTGGAGCGGAATAGGGAGATAATGGAACTGATAGGAAAGAATTAGATTTTTTTCAGAGGAGACAAGTATAATGGTAAAAGTTTATTGCTATTCTAAATGTACAACTTGCAAGAAAGCGCTGAAGTGGCTTGATGACAATGGTGTTAAGTACGAGAGCCTCGATATAAAGGAGCAGCATCCGGACCGAAATACGATAAAAGAGCTTAATGCTAAGAGTGGACTTCCTTTGAAGAAGTTTTTTAACACCAGCGGAATGCTGTATAGGGAAATGGAGTTGTCAGGGAAACTTCCGGGTATGAGTGATGACGAGATGCTGGATCTCTTGGCATCAGACGGCATGCTTGTAAAAAGGCCTTTACTGATCACTGACAAGAGGGTGCTTGTTGGATTTAAAGAGGCTGAGTGGAGAGAAGCGTTTTTGTGAGAGAATCCCTGTTCAAAATGTACCAGTTTTTATAAAAGTTATATTTACAATTATAATAATTGAAATTATAATAATTACAAATATATCTTTTAGAAGAGAGGTCTGTAATGCCTAAATTTATTGATAGAGTTGATGAGTTGGCAACACTGGAAAATGAATATGCCAGGGACTGCGCGGCGTTTGTTGTTTTGTACGGAAGACGCCGTGTAGGTAAGACCACGCTTATTAATCATTTTTGTAATGATAAGAAAGCAATCTATTTTCTGGCAACAGAAGAAAATGAATCTGAGAACAGGAATTCTTTCAAGCAGCTTGTCGCAGAAAGTCTTGATAACGAGTTGTTGGCCAATGCATCCTTGGATTCATGGGCTCCTATATTTAAAGTAATTGCAGATGAATCCAAAAAAGGTCGCATTGTGCTTGTAATAGATGAATTTCAATATCTTGGAAAAGCCAATAAAGCTTTTTCTTCAGTTATGCAAAAGATATGGGATGAAATTCTACAAAAGTCAAATGTGATGCTGATATTGTGTGGTTCATTGATCAATATGATGACTTCACAGGTTCTGAATTATGATTCGCCTCTCTATGGCCGTAGAACAGCACAGATCAAGTTAAAACAGATCAGTTTTTCCTACTATCACGAATTTGATGAATCAATTTCCACAGAAAAGCAGATTCAGCAATATGCTGTGACCGGAGGGGTGCCCAAATATATTGAGCTTTTTGACAGCAAAAAAGATATATACAAGTCTATAGAGAAAAATGTCTTAGAGCCCGGATCGTTCTTATACGCTGAGCCTGAGTTTTTGCTTCAAAAAGAGGTTTCAGAAATAGGCAGCTATTTCTCTGTGTTAAAAACTATAGCCGCAGGGAATCATAAGCTGAGTAAAATTGCGTCGACACTGGGAGTTTCTCAGTCCAATCTGACATCCTATCTAAAAACTCTTATTGATTTGGACATTGTTGAGAGAGAAGTACCTATTACAGAAGAAAATCCGGAAAAAAGCAAGATGGGATTATACAGGATTAAGGATAACTTTATTTCGTTTTGGTTTAGATTCGTTTATCCCAATAGGAACTTGCTTGAATCAGGTCATCTGCAATATGCCTTGGATAAAATAAAGAATAATTTTATTGATAACCATGTGTCGTTTGTTTATGAGGATATATGCAGGGATGATGCATGGAGTCTTTTGTCTGAAGGAATTTCTTTTAACCGAGTTGGCAGATGGTGGGGGGCCAAAGATGTAGAGATCGATATTCTTGCTTATGATTCTGCCGGTACTGATATTGTATTTGGGGAATGTAAGTATTCCAAGAACAAGAAGGGAATGGAGATACTTGATGCGCTCCGAAACAAAGCCACAGCAGTTCCATGGAAAAAAGAGAGTAGAAGAGAGCATTTTGTAATCTATTCAAAGAGTGGCTTTACTGATGATCTGTTGGAATATGCCCAAAAACAGAACAATATATATCTAAGGCAGCTATAAAATTTTCGTCTGATTATTATTCTATAAACAAAGTATAAACTCCCTTGATTGTCGTAATTACGTACAATATAATACTATTACACAGTTGAAAAATGTCAGAGATAATCAGGGAGTGGTCAATATGAAAGTGAAAAGAGGATCAAAAAGAGGATCTCTAAAGAGAGCACTATTAACCAAGATCATCATTTATTCCGCAATCATCATTGTTATTATCTCGCAGATCAGCATCAAGCTGGCTGTAGACAATATTGAGCCTATGACTTATCGCATTATTTCCGGAGAGTCTGTAACTTATGCCAAAGAGATACAGAGCTGGTGGAACAGTGTGGAACAGAGAGTGGCTCAGACAGCAGATGTCATCGGTAATTCACCGGATATTTCTCATGAAGATATGAGTCGCCTTCTCATGAAACTTACGGAGGATGACCCTGATTCACAGGACATTTATATGGCTTACGGCAATGAGCCTTTCTTCATTGACGGATCAGGCTGGGTTCCCGATGATACGTTTGTCTTTACGGACAGGCCCTGGTACATCGGAGCTCTTAATAATAAGGGTGCCATTTACTCATCTGACCCTTACGTTGATGCGTCTACGGGAAAGACCTGTATTGCCTGCTCGGTTATGATCAGGGACAATGTGGTTCTTAGTAGCGATATCAATTTTGACAAGGTAGTTGAGCTTGTTCAAAACTTCAGTTCTTATTCAAACGAGACCAGATATTACATCATAAATAAAGAGACCAAGGATATCCTTATAAGTAACGTTGAGGAGTGTATTGGTCAGACGCTTTCTGACACAACAGATCCTGTAGCAAAGGGTCTTTCTGCTGTATATGATTCCCTTGATACATCTCTTACGGGAGGCGCTGCCAAGGTAAAAAATGCATCTACAGATGCCGGTGGAATGATGTTTGCCGCAACGGATATTCAGGACACATCCTGGGTTGTTGTAAGTGCGGTTCCTTCTACGATCCTAAGTGACGCCATTGTCAAGGTAATGGTGCTTACAATGGGCATTGGACTTTTGCTTATGATCATTATGTCCGTCATCATGTATTTTACCATCAGCAAGGCTATCGGTCCTGTAAACACAGTAACAGAGAGGCTTACGGATATCAGCCAGGGCGACTTTACAGTTGCACTTGTTCCTGAAGGAAACAATGAGATCACAACTCTTAGTGAGAGTCTTAACGCATATATTGAGAAGATGAGATCCACGCTCAACAGCTTGTCCGGTATCTCCGGTGAGATGAACAGCCGCGCAGGCGAGTGTTTTGATATCTCCCACAGTTTGTCGGGGGCCAATCAGAATCAGAGTGAATCTATCGAGAAGCTTAATAGTACTCTTAACGATATGACTAAATCTATTGAGGAGATCGCGCAGGCGGCAGGAGATCTTGCAGAGACATCAAGTCAGCTTGCTACTAGTGCTGAGGATGTGCGTAGTCTCTGCGATGAGACCATGGAAGCTTCCGGCAAGGGCAAAGAAGAGATGAGCCACATGACCAAGAATGTTAGCACGCTTAACAACACTATCAGCGAGCTTACAGCGCTTATCAAAGCTACTGCCAAGTCAGTGGAAGAGATCACGGGTATCACCGAGGCTATCAATGCAATATCCGCCCAGACCAATCTTCTTTCCCTGAATGCTTCTATTGAGGCAGCAAGGGCAGGCGAGATGGGTAAAGGCTTTGCAGTTGTAGCTCAGGAAGTAGGAGTTCTGGCTAATCAGTCTTCAGAAGCAACTGATACAATCAGAAGGCTTATAGATGATATAACCCGCAACATCGAGGATATCAACAAGAAAGCCGATATCTGCGTAGAGGATATGGAGGCTTGTATAAGCGGTGTTGAGGGAGCCAATGACTCTTTTAACACGATCTATGAAGACGTAAGTAAGGCAACAGAAGGAATTAACCAGATCGCAGGTGGCATTGAGAAGATCAACGGCGTAGCGTCCAGCAATGCCGAGACCACCAAGGAGCAGGTTTCAAGTATCAATGAAGTTCTGGGACTTAGTGACATGATTGTCACAGAGAGTAATAAGCTCCGTCAGGAGACAGAGAATATCACTAATGTTTCTGAGAACCTGAGCAAGTACTCCGACGAGATCAATTCGGATCTGTCACAGTATACGCTGTGACCACGCGATTAAACTTCATGGCCGCGATGTGCGCAGTGCTATTATATAAAAACAGACCGCATTTTGTGCGGTCTGTTTTGCTTTAGATTGTTGGAATGCGAATGAATTACTGCATGTTTTCTTTTAACTTAAGATAAAGAGCTGCATCGGTGTTGTATATGTAAGGGGATGTCCAGAAGATTCCCACGATTCCAAGTGTTATTAAGGCAAGCAGGACCCATCCAATGAATGAAAGATCAAGGATAAAGGTGTTCCACTTATTGCCGTCCATCATCTTTCTGGAGAGTGTGATCGCATCATTTGCGGATAATTCCGGGTTGTCCTTGATGATATAGGGAACCATTCTGTATGAATAGGACTTTACTATGCCGGGGATAATGAATAGAAGTGTCCACAGGGCAAGGAAAAGATCTGTCAAAAACATTGTGATAACCACATGGCCGTAGTTGTCAAAGCCCTCTTTGAATACTCCAAGGGATGTGCCGGGAGACTCAACGTTGAGACGGAAAAATCTGTAGCCGCCAACTTTGAGGGGATTGAAAACAAAGATTTTAAGTAGCATCATGATTGCTGTGATCATAAGTGTTATAACGGCAATTACTGCTACCATCTCAGGTGTTAAGTTGGATGCTAATGAGCCTCCTTCTTCGCTTGCCTGGTTTGTATAACTTGATGAAAATCTGCTGCTTGCTGCAGCGCCGCCTCCCAACAGTGAGAGTATAAGCGCAGCTATAACGCTGTTTCCGTAATTAGCTTTGAATGCGCTTTTGCCTCTGGCTTTTAATTCGTGTCTTGTCCACATAAAAAAACTCCTCCTCCAATTTCGTTAATATAGAGACATTATAACATAATAGCGTTTGAGGATGTGAATGGAGAACGAATCGGGCGGGGCAAGATTTTACAATCCGCACCGCCCGCATTATTCATCAGTTGGCTTTCAATCAACTATTTTCGTTAATGTATACACTGACTCTTTTCTGGATAATCTCCGAAGCTTCTTCGGCTGTCTTTTGTCCACTGAAGAAAGCTGAGGCCTCTTCAAGAATGATATTTGCAATCTGACTATCATAAGCCACGGGTGTATTTATGGAAGTAGCATAGTCGTAGAACTTCTGCACATCTTCCTGAGAAAGCGGCTTTAATTTAATGCTTTCAGCTGTAATAGGATCCATTACCGTGGCATTCTGATTATCATCGCTTGGTTCCTTGGTTCCTTCCTGTATCTGCTTTTCAAAGTTAGCCTTAACTGTAGAGAAGCCGTTCCATGCCTTCTTATCTGAAGTTAGCATATCCTTTATCAAATCATAGATAGCATCCAGGTGCTCTGTCTTACTGTTTACGGCAAATGTGGCTCCGTTTATGACAGCAAGATTTTTGCCTGTATTATTTGGTGAGCCAATTAATTCAATATCACTGTTGAATATAACCTGCTTAAGCTTTGCATATTCCCAGATGTCTCTGAAGCTTCCGGGGTAGAACAAGCTCTTTTCTTCGATATATTCCTGATCAATCTCATAACCGTTAACAACGTCTACAGGAGTGTCTTTTGCCGGGATCTTATTTACAAAGTTAAGAAACTCTATAAACTCAGGAGAGTTGAAATTGCACTTTTTATTCTTAAGATCAAGGAAATAATCTCCGTAGTACAGCCACATAGAAGCACATACAGAGTTTCTGTCGATATATGAACCAAAGGCATTTTTGTACTCGACGCCTTTGCTTGTGATAAGGTCATCGCAGTCCTTATATGTCAAAGATTGCTTGCCCTGTGCATACTCTGATTTGACTACAAATGTACTGAAATTAAAGGTGGGCATAAATGTGTAAGTCTTGCCATCATATTTGTTCATCTCGGCAATATTTGGAAGTAGCTCAATGTCTCCCAAAGGTCCGCCTTTTTCAAAAGCGGGAGATAGATCAAGGAGAATTCCCTTGTCTGCGTACTTCTTTATAGATGCCTCATTTCCGGAGAAGCAAATGATATCTGCAATCTTACCGGATGTGATGTCAAGATTGAACTGCTTTTGCACCTGATCATAATCACTACCATCACCATATTGCTCACTGTAGTCTATTGTCTTGATCGTATACTTATCACTTGTTCTGTTGAAAGCATTGATCTGACTCTCAGTGTCAGGATCCATATACATAACTGAAAGAGTGATAATGGTTTTGTCAACCACGTCTTCAGGATTTACTTTGACCATCTTTGTAATAGTATCAGCTGAATCTGAACTTGAGGTAATATCTGCAATAAACTCATTTTCATTTATTGCAACAAGCCCGACCTGGGTTGTAATATTTTCGACGTCAATAGCTGAATCCCTGTAATTAAGCAGCTTTTCAAGTTTGGCTGAAGCCATGTCATATTTATAAACGGCATAATAATCGGATGCGTACAACTGTCCGTTTTCATCTGCAAAAAAAGTATAGTAGCTATCGTTCTGGAAACCTTCAAGCTTTTTTTCTACTTTCTTTTTCTCAAGATCAACTAACACATTTGTTTGTGAATAGCTGCTGCTATCAATGGCATATACAAACAGCTTATTATCAGCAAGTGCAATGACCGCTCTGATATCTCCTATATTGCCAAGATCTCCTGAGCCGACAAGCTCTGTGAAACCTGACTGTTCGTCAAAGCTCATAATACCTTTGCTTGAGCCGCATACAAGGCCGTATTTATCTGTCCATGTCATACTACTAAGGAAAAAAGGATCCTCTGAATATTCACCGGTAATATCTGTTCTTGATACTTCCGCTCCCGAAGGATCAATCTTTAGAAGGAATGTATCATAGACATCATCACTTTTATTATCTTTAAATACCATGTAGGCATTTCCTTCTGCGTCGAAATCACACATGGCTATATAATCTTCTTTTTTACCACCGATGTCATGTGACTGAACATCGGATCCGTCCGGGTTAAAAGAGCTGTATTTAAAAGTTCCTTCACCTGTCTGCGTGATGACCATTACTTTACCGCCCTTATTTCCAAGAGCGATGACGCTGTCGCCATCACCAAGAATTCCCGTTAATTCTTCCTGCTTGTAAATGCAGTTTTTGTCTATTTCCGTAGCTTCACCAAAAGCTTCGGTTGGGCTGGCTTTTTTGCCACATCCTGTAAAAGACGTAACGCATAGCGTTAGCCCCAGGATCATACTTGTGAGTTTCCCCGCGAAACGTTTTATCGGTACTCTTTCTCTTTTCATTTTTTCTCTCCTTTAAGCGTTGGATGTTACAAATACTTAGTGTTTAGTTTCTCATTAATCCTTATTTACTGCAAATCAGTCCGTGCTTAGTCTCTCCTTTGATCATTATGTGCTGCAGATCAGTCCAGGTTGAGTTTCATGCTTGTAATATGTACAGATGTGGCATAGAAGATCGCGATAAATACAATTGAAACGATCAAGCTTGTTATAGAAAAAAGATCTATGTAATCGAAAAAGCATGAATCCATATTAAAAATAAATATTACATAGTAGATGATAAACAGTACAAGGCAAGTTACACCGGAAAGCATTGCTGTACAAAAACCTTTGAATTTACAACAAAGCTGGCTGAAGCTTATGCAGGAGAATATAGCAAAAAGAAATGAGGTAAGCATAAGTGAAAAGGCAAAGATCATGTAAATTGTCAGCAGTATATCTATGATAACTGTGGGTGAGTTTGGATTTATGAATCCCGCCGGAGAGCAAATTATTGTTGCTATAAACGAGGATATGACAAATAATAGAACCCATATCCCCGCAACGATCATCTTGGAACCAATGATTTCTTTTGCAGTTGCAGGGAGAGTATTTGTCAGATATCCCTGAGTTGAAAATAGGCTATTGCTGAAATGATCAACCATATAAATGGTTGATGCCACAGCTAATCCGGTTAATCCCATGATCGTAAGTAATACAAACCTCTCGTCTTTCGATACATATGATAGAACAGCGGAGATGATGCCGCCAACGATAGCTAGCAGACATATCGGGATCATAAATCTCTTTGTATTTTTGAAGTCGTATTTTATAAGTTTCTTTAACATCTGTATACCTCCTTAAATAATTCTTCTACAGATTTGCCGTTCTCAGACCTTATGTCATCAACAGACCGGAACAGCTTGATACTTCCGTTTTGAAGGAATATAGCTTCATCAAGCACCGGCTCAATATCTGCGATCAGGTGAGTTGCGATGATCATAGAAGCTGTTGGTTCAAAGTTTCCGATAATAGTACGCATTATGTACTCTCTTGCAGCAGGGTCAACTCCTGCGATGGGCTCGTCCAGAATGTAGAGCTTGGCTCTGCGGCTCATTACAAGGATCAGCTGCACTTTTTCCCTGTTGCCCTTTGAAAGAGTTCTGAGCTTATCCTTTGGATTGATGCCCAGATCTGTAAGCATTGTCATAGCTCTTTTTTCATCAAAGTCTTCATAAAAACATTTGAACATCTCTATATAATATTGGGTTGTCATATCTTCATCCAGATAGGCTCTGTCGGGAAGGTAGGACACGATGGCTTTGCTCATAGCACCAACAGGATTGCCGTCAACAAGTACAGTGCCTTTGTCCTGACGTAAAAGTCCGCATATTATCTTGATGAGTGTTGTCTTGCCGCTGCCGTTTGGACCAAGAAGTCCTACGATATGACCGGGTTCGATGGATAAGCTTACATCATCAAGAGCCTGAACGCTTCCGTATGCTTTGGATAATCCCTGTATCTCTAATAGATTACTCATTTTTTTCTCCTTATAAGAATGTAAGTATGTAATTATTTTTCTGTGTACTGTCTGACCAGTTCCACAATCTGCTCTTTGGTAAAACCAAGTTTTTCCATGCTCTTAAAAAAGCTTTCGATCTGCACGTCTACAAGTGATTTTCGTAAATTTTTTATCATGTTATCATCCTCCGTAATGTAACGGCCGCTGGTTCTCTCTGAGTGAACTAGTCCCGTCGACTCAAGGTCACTGAGCGCCTTCTGCATAGTGTTGGGATTGACACCGGCTTCTGCAGCAAGGTCGCGAACACTTGGCAGCTTATCGCCCGGCTTGTAATACCCTGAAACAATGTCATTCTGAAGATGCTCAATAATCTGGACGAAGATGGGGCTGTCCGAATTAAGGTTCCATGGCATATTTCATTCTTCCTTTCTATACAAAAAAATGTATTGTACTACTGTACTAATCACTTAGTACAATAATACAATACAACCATGAAAAATATTTGTCAACCCCTGAAATATTTTGGCAACAAAAATAGGCGAAAAGTTGTATTATTTATAGGGATACATAACAGAACGGAGGATTGAATTGGTGATTTGTCCAAACTGCGGAGCAGAGATAGAAAAAGATGTCGATCGTTGCCCATACTGCGGCTATATGAGTAAAGAAAGCACTGAGAGAAAATATCGCTCTATCATAAAAAGTATAAAAGACAAAACGGAAAAGAAGAAAAAAGATCCGGAGAAGGCGCTTGTAAAAGGTTTTTTTAGCGGGGTAAGGATTATAGTAATAACCTTAACTATTATTGCGTTGCTTGTAGTGCTGTTTTTTGTTGAACTTGCAAGAGAAGAAAAGAACAGGCCCAAGGTGAATCTTTCTCCTTCTGAACAAGCTGATGCGTCGGCATATAAAGAAATAGCCGGTGAAGAGCTTGACAAGGCTTATAAGGAAAAAGATATAGAGAAAATGGCTAAGATATATGATAAGGCCTATTACAAGGACAGGGTATCGCTTTACGGAGTTCCTCATTATGAGGCTGCAATTGCTTCAAGCAACTATATGAAATTAAAGTTATGTTTGGAAGATCTGAATAGAGGAAAGATTGATACAAAAGAGGCCGAGGAGATAACGTATTACTGCTTCTATTTTTATTATGAGGCGTATGATGATGAAGATGATGAGATTTTTGATCCAATAAGAAATGATGAAATTATTCCGATCATCAAAGATAGGCTTGGGTTTACGATTGAAGACATGGAGGGATTCAGAGATAAGGTTATGGATCCGCCTCATGTATATAGAACTAAGATTTATAAAGTAACTAAGAAATACTATAAAAATTATAAGTGATCAAAGTTGGAAAAAGAGATGAAGTGTAAGTATTGCGGAAGTAATCTGGGAATTGAAGATAAGACATGTCCTTATTGCGGCAAGGTTAATGTTAAGGCTGCCGGATATCAGGCCAAGATCGAGTGGCAGCAGGATAGCTATGAACAGGTAGCAAGCGAAGTAAAAGAAAAATCCAAGCTCGCGGGCAGGATTGGTAGAATCCTGGTTATAGCAGTTATGCTTGTTATCACTTTCATTATGTTTAGAAGCATCGGCGTCAATTCAGACGTGGAGAAGCGATATGAAAGAGGAAAAATTGAAACCGCAAAAGAGGTTGAAAAGAACAGGGATGAAATAACTGAAGCTGTTGATAGTATGGTGAAAAACAGGGATTATCAGGCTTTGTACTTTTATCAATATAAATACAATTTGAGATTAGACAGTTCTTTTGACGAGTATAAAAATGTATTTGGGGCGGCTGAAAGATACCACGAGATACACGATGACATTCTGAATATTATTGATGGCTATGATCAAAGAGGTGAGAAGGCGCCTAAAGACTGGTGCCACGAAGCTGCAATTTCTATTGATGATTGGAACTGGTCGGCAGAAGGAACTTCCGGGAATAATGCGCAGGGGTCATCGGAGAACTTGGCTGAACATGAAGCTTTTTTAAGTGATATCAAGAAGGAAACCCAGGATATGGTTCAGGTATATTTTGATCTGACAGATGAAGAGGCAGCTTTCATTTGGAAGATGGACAGGGATGACCTTACCGAGCTGCTGTATGGAAAGTGTGAGGTTCTTTATTTGGAGGAGGAGAAGGGTGAGTAAAGATAAAAAGAAAAGAGATCCGGTAAATATTGTACTGAACATTATCATATTCGCGCTGGTATTTGTAATGATCGGGATCGGGATAAAGGCTCTTTTTTATAAGAATCTGGCTGATGAGAGGCGTAATCATACGGTTTCTGTTGAAGTGATGGCGTCCAGGCTGGAAAAAGGCGACTATGCCTCTTTTATCCATGACAAGTATATGAATGAGATCAATGATTCTGTTAAGGCGCCTGAATATTATGCACTTGCGGATTATATGGAAGCGGCTTTTAAGTACAGGGTATATGACACCAAGGGCTACACAGGTAAAGCAGATGAGCAAAAGACTATAATGGATGAATCCCGCGAGAAGATGGGAAGCCTTACGGTGTTTGCGGATAAATTTGATATGGAGATTATGAATTGACAAATACCCTATGGGGGTATATGCTAATCTTAAAGTTGGCATACCCCTGTGGGGTATTTTTGAAATGCCTAATGGGCAAAAAAGCGAGAATGTCGCTAGATGTTTTACGCAAGTGTAGGAGAAAGATTATGGCAAGGCAGAAAGAAAATACACATGGCGAATGTGAAATGGAAGAGATGAACGCAAGCTGTCCACATTGCTCGGGCAAGCACAAAGAAAGACAAGAAAAAGAGAAAAAAGATCTCATAAACAGGCTCAAGCGTATTGAGGGGCAGGTGCGAGGCGTTGAGGGCATGATTGAGAACGATGTGTACTGCACTGATATTCTTGTGCAGGTGTCAGCAATCACTTCGGCGCTCAACAGCTTTAACAAGGTACTTCTTGCCAATCACATGAAGTCATGCGTGGCGGACAACATCCGCAAAGGTAACGACGAGATCATAGATGAGCTTGTTGTTACAATGCAGAAACTTATGAAGTAAGTAACTGATTGTTAAAAGAATAGGAGGGGCATCATGGCATCACTAAAAGAGAGGAAAGTAGCGGTAGTAGGTTGTGGATTTGTTGGTTCGGCATCGGCGTTTGCACTTATGGAGAGCGGCTTGTTTTCTGAAATGGTGCTTATAGATGTGAACAAGGAAAAGGCAGAAGGCGAAGCCCTTGATATTAGTCACGGTCTTCCTTTTGCTAAGCCCATGCAGATATATGCAGGGGATTACAAAGATGTCGCAGATGCAGCGGTTATCGTGGTTACGGCAGGCGCGGGACAAAAGCCGGGCGAGACGAGACTTGATCTGGTAAAAAAGAATATCGGGATATTCAAGTCCATCATCCCTGAGATCGCCAAATACAACAAAGAAGGAATCCTTCTGATAGTTGCAAATCCTGTAGATATTCTGACATACGCTGCGGCTAAGCTGAGCGGATTCCCGGAGAACAGAGTGTTTGGCTCAGGTACGGTTCTTGATACAGCAAGACTTAAATACCTTCTGGGCGAGCACCTTAGTATCGACAGCAGATCGGTTCATGCTTTTATCATCGGAGAGCACGGAGACAGCGAGATTGCGGCATGGAGTAGCGCCAACGTTTCCGGAATTCCCATCAATGATTTCTGTGAGATGAGAGGGCATTTTGATCATGACAACTCCATGAGAAACATCGCGGAGAACGTCAAGAACAGCGCCTACAAGATCATTGAGAAAAAGGGTGCTACATATTATGGCATTGCCATGAGCGTAAGGCGTATCTGCGAGGCAATAATACGAGATGAGAAGTCAATTCTGCCCATATCCAGCATTCAGCACGGCGAGTTTGGAATTGATGATATTGCCCTTAGCATGCCTGCCATAGTCGGACGCCAGGGCGTAGAGGGCGCAGTGCCCATAAGACTTAGTGAGCAGGAAAAAGAGGCTCTGAAAAAGTCTGCAGAAACATTAAAGGAAGTGCTAAAAGAAGCATTTTCGCAGTGATTATAGATTGGGAAAAACAAGTAAGTATTAAAGGTTGATTATATGGAACAATACAACGTAACAGGTATGAGCTGCGCGGCGTGCCAGGCAAGAGTTGAAAAGGCAGTAAGCAAGGTGGCCGGAGTTGAGAGCTGCGCGGTGAGCCTTCTTACAAATTCCATGGGAGTTGAAGGAAACGCCTCCCCGGAAGCCATAATACATGCTGTTGAAGCAGCGGGCTACGGCGCTAGTCTTAAGGCCGGAAGGAGCAGCGCCGGCAGAAGAGGAAATTTATCCGGTCGGGGCGGCGCAGGCGGCAGAGGTGAGCTGTCTGGCGCAGGCTACAAGCCGTCGGAGGCTGGCTTTTCGGGGGCTTCCAGTGCCACTTTGTACGACGATTCGCTTAAGGATAGAGAGACTCCCGTCTTGCGCAAAAGACTCGTCGCTTCGATAGTTCTTTTGATCCCCTTGATGTACGTGTCCATGGGACACATGCTGTGGGACTGGCCACTGCCGGGATTTCTTGCAGGAAATCATGTGGCAATGGGGCTGTATCAGCTACTGCTGTCAGGGCTCATAATGGTCATAAACCAGAAGTTTTTCATAAGCGGTTTCAGAGGACTGATCCACGGAGCGCCCAACATGGATACGCTGGTTGCCCTTGGAGCCACAGCTTCTTTTGCATACAGCGTCTATGCGCTTTTTGCCATGACATCTGCGGTGCTTTCGGGAAACAACGAGCTTGTGATGTATTACATGGATCAGTTTTATTTTGAGTCCGCGGCAACGATCCTAACCCTCATAACCGTGGGCAAAACGCTGGAAGCAAAGTCCAAAGGTAAGACCACGGACGCGCTTAAGGCCTTGATGAAGCTGGCGCCCAAGACGGCAGTTCTTTTGTCTGAGGGAAAAGAGCTTGAGGTACCGATAGATGAAGTAATGGTGGGTGATAAGTTCGTGGTAAGGCCCGGAGACAGCATCCCTGTGGACGGCGTGGTTGTTGAGGGCGAGAGCGCGGTTAATGAATCAGCGCTTACAGGCGAGAGCGTGCCTGTTGAAAAGCAGGTTGGAGACAGGGTTTCTGCGGCAACCATCAACACTTCGGGATACATGGTGTGTGAGACTTTGAGAGTTGGCGAGGATACAACTCTTGCCGGAATCATCCGTATGGTGAGCGACGCGGCGGCAACTAAGGCGCCAATCGCCAAGATTGCAGATAAGGTTTCGGGAGTGTTTGTGCCCGTGGTTATCGGGATAGCACTCGTTACATTTGTTGTATGGATGCTTGTGGGGCAGAGCCTTGGCTATGCAATTGCCAGAGCGGTTTCTGTGCTGGTCATCAGTTGCCCTTGTGCGCTTGGACTTGCGACTCCGGTCGCGATCATGGTTGGAAATGGCGTCGGTGCAAGGTCCGGAATATTGTATAAGACCGCAGCTTCCCAGGAGCTTGTGGGAAGGACGCAGATCGTGGCTCTTGATAAGACAGGAACCATAACCACGGGAATCATGAAGGTTACGGATATTATCCCGGCAACCGGAATTGATAGAGATGAATTTATGACACTGATCTGCTCGCTGGAAGATAAGAGTGAGCATCCGATTTCCAGAGCGATTGCGGATTACGCCGCTGAGAACGGAGTAAAACTTCGTGAAGTCAGTGAATTTGAAGCTGTCTCCGGAAACGGACTTCGCGGCAAAATAGACGGCGCGGTAGTGGTCGGCGGAAACGCGAAATTTATCGACGCCGCGGCATTTGCGGGCGTTATGGATGATCTTGCGATGCAGGGCAAGACACCGGTTCTTTTTGCAAGAGACGGGGAGGTCATCGGCCTGGTTGCTGTTGCGGATACCATCAAGGAAGATTCAGCAGCGGCGGTTGCGGAGCTTAAGAATATGGGCATCCGCGTGGTGATGCTGACAGGAGATAATGAGATTACTGCCAAGTCAATTGCAGGACAAGCCGGCGTAGATGAGATTATCGCAGGCATTCTGCCGGACGGCAAGGAAGCAGTGATAAAGGATCTCATGGCTCAGGGCAAAGTTGCAATGGTTGGCGATGGAATAAACGATGCACCGGCGCTTACCCGTGCGGACATCGGAATTGCCATCGGCGCCGGTACTGATATAGCAATAGATGCAGCGGATGTGGTTCTTATGAAGGGTAGTATTCGCGATGTGGCGGCAGCCATCAGGATATCAAGGGCGACCCTTAGGAACATACACGAGAACCTGTTCTGGGCGTTCTTTTACAATGTGATTGGGATTCCACTTGCCGCAGGTTGCTACGTGGCAGCATTCGGATGGACCCTAAATCCAATGTTCGGCGCCGCTGCCATGGGACTTTCGAGCTTCTGCGTCGTGTCCAATGCACTTCGCCTTAATTTGCTCAAAGTCTACGACAGCGCCCGCGGTGCCTTCGAAATGACAGGCATTACGAAAGATTCTCTGAAAAATGAAATCTATATAGATAAAAAGGAGACGAAAGAAATGAAGATCAAAGTAAACGGAATGATGTGCGCGCACTGCGAGGCACACGTAAAGAAAGCGCTCGAAGCAATCGATGGAATTGAGTCCGCAACAGCTTCACATGAGGAAGGCACTGTAACTATCACAAACACCAAGGACATTGATGAGGCGCTTATAAAAGCTGCAATCGATGAAGCCGGATACGAGTACGCAGGCAAGGCGTGACGCCGCGCCAAGTGCTCGGCGAAGTATATGTAATTACGGAAAAGGTGGTGCTGTGCGAAAGCATCGCAAGCACCGCCTGGATGCGCGCATCGCGGACATGAATATAATTGCTTTGCAATTCCGCTTGGACGCGAAAGCATCGCAAGCACCGCTTAGTTTAAATATGAGGGAGAGATATGGTCAAAACAGTTTTGAAGATTGATGGAATGATGTGCAACATGTGTGAGGCGCACGTCAATGAAGTTATCCGGAAGATTATTCCGGGAGCAAAGAAGGTTAAGAGTTCACACACCAAGGGAGAAAGCTCTTTTGTAACAGCAGAAAATCCCGACGTTCTTGAAATTACCAAAGCGATGGATGGCACAGGATATAAGGTTCTGTCCTCCAGTTCTGAGCCCTATAAGGCAAAATTCCTGGGATTATTTTAATAGTAGGTCTTGCCGACTTTTGAGAATCTTTTTCATTAGGCCCAAAGTAAAGGGCATTTCGTTGACATGAAAATTGACCTATAATAAAATAAGCGCGTTAGCAAAAGCTAACAAATAATTGAATTATTTTAAATTCTTTTTTTGAAACCAATAAGGAAATTCGGCAAAAGAAGAATTCTCTGTAAAAAGCAGAAAGGAGCAATTTAATAATGGGTAAACTTTCGATTGAAAAGGTAATCGGACGAGAGATTTTGGATTCAAGAGGAAATCCTACTGTAGAGGCTGAGGTTACTCTTGCAGACGGAACTGTAGCAACTGGAACAGCTCCCAGCGGCGCATCAACAGGTGAGTTTGAAGCGCTTGAGCTTAGAGACGGCGATAAGGGTCGCTATCTTGGAAAAGGTGTTACGAAGGCCGTAGACAATATCAATAACGTAATTAACGATGTCATCAAGGGTATTGATGCATCTGACACATATGCTGTTGATGCAGCAATGATCAAGGCTGACGGAACAAAGGATAAGTCCAAACTTGGTGCTAATGCAATTCTTGCAGTATCTATCGCAACAGCAAGAGCAGCCGCTAAGTCACTTGGTATCCCGCTTTACAGATTCCTTGGCGGTGTATCCGGAAACAGACTTCCTGTTCCTATGATGAACATCTTAAACGGTGGAGCTCATGCGGACAGCGCTGTTGATACACAGGAATTCATGATCATGCCTGTTGGTGCTCCTTCTTTCAAAGAAGCACTTCGCTGGTGCGCTGAGGTTTTCCATAACCTCAAGAAGCTCATTAAGGATATGGGCGATGTAACAGCAGTTGGTGACGAGGGTGGTTTTGCGCCTAATCAGCTTAAGAGCGATGAGGATGCCATCGAGAAGATCCTTGAGGCTATCAAGGCAGCAGGCTTTGAGCCCGGTAAGGACTTCATGATTGCAATGGATGCTGCTTCATCAGAGTGGAAGAGCGAAAAAGGAAAAGGCTTCTACAAGCAGCCCAAGTCAGGAAAAGAGTTCACATCAGATGAGCTTATCGCTCACTGGGAGAGCCTCGTAGATAAGTATCCCATCAT
>JAEEGJ010003704.1_pt1 | contig 56321 bp, 42 predicted proteins | sample 8958761 | NCBI WGS metagenome assembly JAEEGJ01 (sample SAMN16246546, study PRJNA631951) | gut metagenome | biome: gut microbiome; feature: rumen; material: RS-attached | host: Bos | place: Iran: Karaj | collected 2018-10
ATGCCAAGGAGAACGATTCGAAAGCTGACGAAATGCTGCTGAAACGCTGTGCCTATCATGGCCTGAATTTCGCCGCACCATTCATCGTGATGCGCCATTGGGACCAGATGAAGCAGGACGGTCAGTACTGGTGTGGTGAGTTTGAGACGGACGAGGTGGATTGGCGACTGGCTGAGCTCATTACGAATATCCAGTACGCCTGCCAGCGTCACTACTTTGGAGCCATGGCTGAGAACTACTTCGATAACAAACTGAAGGATGCCAGCGTGAATGTGCAGCGTCGCCAGAAGACATACGAGGGATTCAGCCGTCTGCCTGAGGTTTTTACGACTGATGATGTGATGCGCTGCTTCCAACTGAAGAATGTGTCGGCAGCCTACATGCGAATCAGCCGCCTGCAAAGGGACCACTTGATAGAAAAAGACGAGGACTTCGTAGATGGCGGCACCACCAAGTCACGCTATCGCAAGACAGGAACCATCATTCTTTAACAATCTTAGGCGCGTCGGCGTTTACCCGCGTCGGCGCGTCATTTGAAAAAATCAATGTTATTATGACACAAGTAGAAATCAACAAGCAAGCACACTTATCCGAGCACTTTACGCTCGGAGAGGCAACCAAGAGCAGGCATGCAGAGATTTACAATATTCCTAGTCATGTCGCCATCGAGAACTTGAAAAGGGTTTGCGTGTGGTTAGAGGAACTGAGGACGAGGTATAATCAGCAGTATGTTTTTTCGAGGAATGAGGAAGGAGGAAGGAGGAATGAGAATACTTCGGAGGCTCCAATTATAATTACGTCAGGTTATCGTTCGCCGCAGCTGAATAGGAAGGTGGGAGGATCGCCGACGAGTAATCATCTGACAGGCTGTGCCGTGGATATAAGGGTTGCGGGGATTGAGCAGGCGATGCGGTATGCGGTGATCCTGATGGACTATGCCGACGAGACGAAGCAGGACTATGACGAGATCCTGATTGAGAAAAATCGCTATGGTGCCATTTGGGTTCATTTCGCGGTGAGGCCGAAGGATAATCGCAGAAAGACGATGATGCTACAAGTTTAATCTAATAAAATAGGGGAGGCAATGACTGCCTCCCCAATTAGTTGAGTTTTGAAGTTAATCTGTTCAGATTACTTCTGGATGTACTTCTTACCGTTCTTGATGACAAGACCCTTATAAGAAGCGTTCACCTTCTGACCAGCGATGTTGTAGATAGCGCCGTTAGCAGCAGCCTTTGCAACCTTTGCGCTCTGGATAGCGACCTCGCCACCACCATTGTAGAACACAATACCGTCCTCGGTAGCGATGGTAACATCGTCAGCCTTAGAGAATGCGTATGCACCAGCAGTGATCTTAGAACCGTTAGCATTAACGATGTACGTGCAGTCCTTGAATACGGGGAATGCGATGACACCAAGACCGTTGACCTTGATAGCAGTCCAAGAAGTAGTACCGTCTTCGTTAATCGTCTGGTGAGCAGCATACTTCTCAGGATCAGTAGCCTTCAGGAACTCCTGCTCAGCCCATTCAACAGGGTTCTTAACCTCATTCAGTTCGCCTTCACCCTTCAGCTCGAAGCCGTAAACAGCACCGAGATCGGTAGCGGCGTCGCCCACAGCAGCGAACTTGTAGCCAATAGCGGTACCCTCTTCGAATACGGTGTAAGCCTTGTTAGAAGAAGCCTTGTGGATGACATACAGGAAACCGTCTTCATTAGCAGTGAATTCAAGATATGCACCACTTACAGGAGCAAGCAGTGTAGTAGAAGGAGTACCGCCGTCAGCATCCTTCGGGTTAGTTCCACCCTGGAGACCACCCTTGACAGTAGTACCGTTAATAACGGCTGTAACCTCCTGGGGCTTGTAGGTGTCGTCAGCACCGATGACGCATGTGACCTCATCAATGGCACCGAGTCCCGTTCCGGCAGCCAGAGCTGTACCGTTTTCAGAATCAAGTTCAAGTACGTTGTCAGCGTTCAAGATAGAAATAGAGGCATCACCAACAGGAACGGGGGCAGGATCGACAATGACGGTGCTGATGCCCTTAGTTTCAGGATCGAAGACAACCAAAACATATGAGCCGTCTTGCTCAACCTCGATAACATAGTTGTTGCCATCAGTTCCATAATTCTCACCCCAGTCGTGGTTGACACGAACTTTGAACTCGTATTTACCTGCTGCAACATTCTCAAATTCTGCAGTATATTTCTGGTTTTCCTCATTCAAAGTCATATCAGTATCATTGTCCCAGTTACCATTGATGGTACCAATGACAGAATAAGTCTTCTCGCCAATCTCAGCCTCGCCAGTCTTCACTGTTGTAGCAGATACCTCCTGGGACACAGCGTTGAAGGTGAAGGTAACGGTAAATTCAGCAGTCTCATCAACAGTCAGAGTAGCATTGTCGGCGGGATAAGCCTCTGTCCAAGCGTGATCCTTGGCAACCTTATACTCATAAGTTACGCCCTTCTCCAGAACGACGCCTTCCTTTACGAGGGTGTAAGTCACACCATCTGTACTCGTCATGTCGTTGGTAGTGTCAGCGGTATCCCAGTTGGAGCCCATCAAGTTAGAGCCACCTGCAACAGTCCATGTGGCAATTTCAATAGGAGTTGCACCTTCTCCAGTATAGATAGCAACACCGTCAGAAGAAATGGCGACATTGTCCTCTGTGCTGAATACGAAACCAGCGGCCGTGAGCTTAGAACCATTGGCATTGACGATGTACTTGCAATCCTTGTAGACGGGGAATGCAATGACACCAAGGCCGTTGACCTTGATAGCAGTCCAAGAAACAGTACCATCATCGCCAGTCGTCTGGTGAGCAGCATACTTCTCAGGATCATTGATCTTCAGGTATTCCTGCTCTGCCCATCCGATTGACTCCTTGATAGCATACTGCTCGTTCTCTTCCTCATAGGGAAGAGTGAACTCGTAAACGGCACCCAGATCGGTAGCAGCATCGCCGATAGCAGCGAACGTGTAGCTGATAGCAGTACCCTCTTCAAACACGGAGTAAGCCTTGTTTGAAGAAGCCTTGTGCATCACGTAGAGGTAACCGTCAGCCTTTGCCTCGAATACGAGGTAGGCACCGCTGGCTGGTTCAACCAAAGTGGTAGCAGGAACGCCACCATCGGCATCCTTCGGGTTTGTTCCACCCTGCAGACCACCGGCGATTTCTGTTCCGTTGACTGTAAATTTAGCAGACTGGGGCTTGTAAGTGTCGTCGGCACCGATGGTGGCCACGATACTCTCTGTCTCACCGATGACGGTGCCAGCAGTCAGTGCGGTACCGTTCTCGGAATCCAGACCCAGTGCATTGTCAGCATTGAATGTGCAGACTTCCTGCGCATTCATACTCAGTGCTGCAAAGACTGCAGCTGCGCTAAGTAAAAATTTCTTCATAATTTAATCTTTTAGTTTATAATTAGTTTAAAATAAGGGTTTATTTCCGTTGCAAAGATAGAACATTATTTCTAAATAGACAAACTTTTAGAAAGTTTTTTGCTTAAAAGATGATAAAAGGAGGGATAGCAAGCATATTGCTTCCCTCCTTTTTGCATCTTTATACTATTTCTTTCCGATAAACTCGTACTTGAACTGGTAGTTCTTACGGCCAACCTTCTGACTGATGGTGAAGGAGGCTACCATATTTCCGTTCTCATCTATTCTACCTGAGAAAGCTACGCCCAGTTTATTGGCATCGCTGGCAGTCTGGTTGAAGAACTGATAGCCATAGTTGGCGTGCCAAACGTTTGCAATCGAGGTGGCCTCGAGAGATGTCTCTGGGCAGGAGAAGGTGACATTGGTCAAATTGGCTTCACTGCCAGCAGCAAGTGTTACAGAACCGCTGTATGTCTCGGAGCCGTCATCACCAGTACGGGTCCATGTGCCGCTGTACGTGCCTGCAGAACCCTGGGCAGCCGTCTTGTCGTAGTTGATGACGGGATCGTCATTGTCGTCGCCACATGCTACGAAGGTGCAGCTGAGTGCGAGAGCGGCTATTGCTGAAAAGATATATTTCTTCATAATTTTCAATCTTCAATGTTCAATATTCAATCTATTAATATCCAGGATTCTGGTCTGCCACAGAGATGCCAGTGTTAGCACTGATCTCGTTGGTGGGAATCGGACGATACCATCTGATATTGCCGTCGTTGCCCTTCATGGCATTCTCGTCGGCGATATACTCGCTGAACTGCACGTTGTAGCGAACCAGCTGCTTGGTGCGGCGGAGGTCCATCCAACGGTGTCCCTCGCCATAGAGCTCACGGGCACGCTCATCGAGAACGAGGTCGATGTCCTTGATGGTGAAGTTGCCTGTGGTAGTATATTCAGGCTTGTAGGCACTGAATGAAGCGAGGGCGGAAAGACCGGCACGGTTGCGGACGGCGTTGATCTTATCAAGAGCCTGAGCGGTCTGGCCTGCCATCAGGTAAGCCTCGGCTGCAATCAGGTACATGTCGCTGACGTGGAGCAGGACGATGTCGCGATAGTTGTTAGCCTTGTTGGTGAAGTCGGCAGCAGCATCGTCGAACTTCTTCACACAGGCACCATTGCTGGTCTGGACGTTGTAGTCTGCAATGGCCACCTTCGACTTGGTCCACTTGGCATTGCCCTGATCATCCTGGGCATAAACCCAGAGGGTGATCTGAGGCAAAGTCAGCAGAGACACGCGGACGTCGGCATTGGCATACTTGTCCTTATCGGCAATCAACTGGCTCTCGTGAGAGTCGATCCAGGCCTGTACTTCTTTCTCAGTATAGTAGTGAGGGAAGTATGCCTTACAGATGGGCATTGTGCTCAGCTTATCTCTTGAGTTGTAATAGGCATAGTAGCCTTCAGTGCCCCAAGTAGGCTTGCCGCTGCTGTCGAATGAAGAGTTATACATGAACATCATATAGGTGGCGTCGTAGCGGTTATCGCCCTTCTCAAAGAGGTACATGCTCTTCTGCGACTGGCAGTCCTCAGAGCTGACACCCTTGATACCGCTGGCGTCATAGGCTCCGTAGTAACCGCCGAAGGCGCCGTGCATGGAGTGTCCACCATCCATAATGTCACCAGGATAGCCGTTGCGCTCATACTGGATAGAGAAGATCTCCTCAGCATTACCCTCATTGAAGGGTGACCATTTGTCCTCAAACGACATGGTCAGACTGATGCCGTTGATGGCTTTCTCTGCCCAAGAGGCAGCCTGACTGAAGTTGGAGGTGCTGTTGACAGAATAGGAGCCATCGGTAGCACTACCGCTTAAAGAGGTGTCGAGATCCCAGCCTGCTGCCAGATAGACCTTGGCGAGCAAAGCTGCAATAGACTGTTTGCTGGCATGGCCATCATGGCGCTGTGCGTCCAGTGTGGAACTATTGTAGAGACTAGTCAGATCCTCAATCATACTTGCGTAAACCTCGTTCAGCGGCGTACGGGGATAGTTGGTCTCCGCACTGTTGATGTACTCTGTGATATAAGGTACACTGCCGAAGTGCTGGGTCAGGATGTAGTAGCCGTAGTTACGGAGGAAGCGGGCTTCCTGGCCTAACTGTGAGTCGGCACCTGCATAGTAGATGACACCGTTTGACAGGTTGATGGTCTTATACAAATTAGAGTAGAGGCTGGTGATGGTACCATTGTCTGCATTAAAGGTATAGGTGTCGAAATCAGACACAGTCCTACCACGGGTGTGGATATAGAGGTCGGTACCTCTTGAGAAAAGGTCTGTATTGAATCCGTATGACTTCATGCTGCTGTAGGCAGCGGTCAGCAGTGTGGACGCATCCTTGCTGAAGAAATCTTCTGCCGTCTGTCCGCCAGCCGACTTGTTCTCGGCTTCCAGGAAGTCGCTGCAGGCTGTCAGTGTGAAACCTGCAAAGAGGGCGGCAATCACTGATAAATATATATTCTTTTTCATATCTTCTTTACTTCTTTAACTTCATTAACTTCTTAACTTCAATCCCTTAGAACTTAATGCTTGCGCCAACCTGATAGTTGATGGTGCTAGGACCATCCTGCTTAACACCTGCACCTGCCCACTCTGGGTCGAAGCCTTTGTAGCCAGTGAAGACGAACGGATTGGTAATCGTTGCATAGAGACGAAGGTGCTTGCAGCCGATCTTGTTGAGGAGATTCTTCTCGAAGGTATAACCTAACGTGATGTTCTTCACCTTCATGAAAGAGGCATCGACGACACCTTTGGCCTGGCTCCATTCTGAAGCCTGACGGCCAACACCGCCGCTGCTACCACCGTTGTTGGGGAAGGGATACTCACCGTAGTGAGTGGTCTCCTGATACTTCGGATTGATGTAGGTACCGTCTGCATTCACACCGTCGCAGTCAATCAGCGTACCAGCAGGGATGTACCAGTCCATGTTCAACTTCTGACGACCACGGTCACTGAGGTCAACGATGTTACTGGTCAGGAAGGAAGAATAAGCCTTATAGCCCACCTTGGCATAGAGGGAGAACGAGAAGTCCCAGTTCTTCCAGCTGAGGTTAGAGGTGAAGCTACCCGTAAAGTCAGGATCCATGCTCGTGATGGTGCGGTCGTCCGGATTGATGTTGCCGTCGCCGTTCTGGTCGACAACCCAGGGCTGTCCCTCGGTCAGACCGTAAACCTGATAGTAATAGTCATACTCCTTCATGGTAGAACCAGGAGTCAGACCTGCATTCTTGGCAGCCATGTTATCAGGAACTGTCATGTCGCGGTCAGAGACGATGCCGCCCCATTCGTAAGCATATACGTTGTTGGCAGAATAGTCGACGAACAGGTTGCCTGTCGTACCTGAGCTGAGCACTCTGTCGCCAGTACCGTTAATCTCGCGTACCTTATTCTTATTATGTGAGAAGGTGAGGGTGGTCTCCCAGTGCCAGTCCTTGTTCTCAATGTTGATGGTGGTCAAGGCAACCTCAATACCAGTGTTGCGGACAGATCCGACATTGGTCACCATTGTGCCGCCACCAGAGACGAGCGGAAGCTGGACGGGGAAGAGCAGGTCTTTAGAAGTCTTCTGGTAGAAATCGATGCTACCGTTGATGCGGCCACCGATGAAACCGAAGTCGATACCGGCATTGTACTCGGTAGAGGTCTCCCACTGCAGATCCTTATTCACAATGCTGGAAGCTGTATAGCCAGTGTTATATGCACTGCCGAAAGGATAGCTGATAGGACTTGAGAGTGTCTGCTGAGTATCGTAGGCACCGATACCGGTGTTGTTACCAGTCACACCGTATGAGAGACGGAGCTTCAAGTTGCTGAGCCAATTGCTGGCTTTCTGCATGAATGGCTCTTCGGAGATACGCCAGGCAGCAGCTGCAGAGGGGAATGTACCCCAGCGGTTGTCCTTGGTGAACTTCGAGCTACCATCACGACGGATGGTGGCGGTCACCAGATACTTACCCTTATAGCTGTAGTTTAAGCGCGCAGCGTAAGATATCATGCTGGTTTCGGTGTAGCCTGTTGAGAAGCTGGAAAGTGCATTTGCACCGTCGGCATTCTTTGCAGTACCGAGATTCCACCAATCAGTATGTTCCAACACATCAGTACCTTCCATGTAGGTCTTTTCCGTATTACTGGCTTCAGAAGAGAAGAGCAGCATCACACCGATGTTATGATCATTGGCGATGGTGGTGTTGTAGTTAAGGATGTTATCCCATGTCCAAGAGAAAGAGCGATTGGTTGTCATACTTGCAGTGTTCTGAGACAGTCCGGAATCGTAGAAGTTACCGTCTTCATCCTTGTATCCCTCGAAGTAGCCCTCACGATAGTTGTTATAGCTGGGAGAGAAGGTGGTCTTGAAGTCCAGACCCTTGATGATGTCAAACTTGACGTAGAAGTTTCCTAATACTCTCCAGGTCTCACGCTCCTTTTTGGTGCTCTGCATCTTGAGCAGCGGGTTGGGCTCGTCAGAGAACTGGTAGGAAGCTGTACCCAAAGCCTGGTAGTTACCTGGCTTTGCATACGGTTTGCCATTGGCATCGTATGGAGTCATATAGGGGTTCATACGGAAAGCGCTCTGAATGGCTGCGTCGTTGGCATAGTCGTTCTCGAGACGGGCAGCGTTAAAACTGAATCCAGCACTCACGACCTTGTTGATCTTGGCATCGATACTACCCTTGAAGTTAATGCGGTTAGACTTATCGCCTTTGTAGGTGCCTTCTTCACCGTTGTAACCGACACCAATATGATAGTTGATGTTCTCACTACCACCGCTGACAGCCAAGTAGTGGTTCTGCTGGCTACCGTTCTGGGTCACCATGTCAGGCCAGTCGTAAGTGTTACCGCTGGCGAGCATTTCCTTCATACGGTAGGCTCCTGATCCCTCAGCCTCACGAAGCAGACACTGCTCCAGGATGGTACCGCCGATCTGGTAGGTAGGGTGTGAAGAGTTGGCTGTGGTGGCTGTAGCACCATTACCTGCGTAGGTCAGGAACTTCATGAAACGGAAGTTGTAGAACTGCTGTCCGTCCATGAACTCCGGCAGACGGGCGACTTTAGACCAGCCATAGTATCCGTCGTAGCTGATGGTCGGCTTCTGGTCACGCTTCACGGTCACACCGCCCTTGGTGGTCACCATGACGACACCTGCCGTAGCACGGCTACCATAGATAGCGGTAGAAGAGGCATCCTTCAGCACGTCGATGCGCTCAATGTCCTGAGGGTTCAGCCAGTCGATATCATCACACATCACACCGTCAACCACATAAAGAGGTGTGGTCTTAGAGTTAATAGACGACTTACCACGGATCTCAATGCTGTAGCTGCCGCCACGACCAGAGGTCTGGGTGATGTTCACACCAGGATTGCTACCCTGCAGGTTACCCAGCACAGAGGGAGCACCTTTCGCATTCAGCTGTTCTGTGTTCACGGATGATACAGAACCCGTCAGGTCCTGTTTCTTCATCGTACCGTAACCCACGACAACCACGTCCTGAAGAGTCGTGGCGTCTTCCTTGAGGACTACGTTGACACTTGTCTTACCAGCGACATTGACATCCTGCGACTGCATACCGATGTACGAAATCGTAAGCACATTGCCACTCTCCATCTTAATGGTGAAGTTACCGTCGAAGTCCGTCACTGTGGCATTCTTGGTACCTTTCTCCATTACAGTAGCGCCGATGACGGCCTCGCCCGTTTCATCGACCACATTTCCTGTCACCGTCTGGGCTGATACAGTGCCGAAGAAAAGGCTCAGTACCAACATCAGCGCGATGCGGAACGCTTTTAAATTACCTTGCATACTTAGTTATTTATTAGTTATAATTAAATTTTGATGCAAATTTACGCCTTTTTAGGGAAATAAACGAAGATTTTTCGCAAAAACAACACGTAAACGTTTTCAAAAAATGTTAAATCGAAGACCGTCAAAAAAAAGTGCAGCCAGAGCGGCTACACCTTTATTTATATTTAGAGGAACAGAGGGGCTATCTCAAGATGGTCTTCTTGCCGTTGATGATATAGATGCCCTTGCCAGGATTCTTGACTCGTACACCCTGGAGATTGTAGATGACATCCTCGCCCATCGTCGTTCTCCTGACCTCCTGGATGCCAGTGGTGCCAGCCACATGCGCCTCAGGACCGAAACCGCCCTGAGCGTTGGCAGAACGGATGGTCAATCGGTAGAGGTCTGGGTTGACATCGATATTGATGGATGTCTCGTCCGTAATCGTGATGAGCGCGTCGTTCTGGAATAATGCATAGGCGATAGCACCGTCGACAGCAGTCCAGGTAACAGAACCGTTGGCGTAGTTGGCATCGGCAGGGGCTGCCACCTGAACGGTCAGTTTGGCAGGATCCCATTTCTTGTCTGCATTGGCAGAGAACATCTTTTCGTACGAGAACTCAGCCGCCTGGCTGGCAGTAAGGATGGTCTGGAAGCTTGACTTGATCTTGATGGTGTTTGTCTCAGGGGTGATATTCGTACCATTGATATCCATCGTGTTGTATTCAGCGAATACAAGGGGATCGGTGCCTGTCTTTCCTTCTTCAGTCCATCGGGTGGAGACGAGTGTGTTCTCAGCAAACTCGTCAAGTGTGGTGTTCATGTAGACTGCCATGGGTTGGTTACTCCATGTACGTCCGAAACTCCAGTCGCCTTTGCCCTGAGCGAGGTCTACCACTTTACAATTGTCAAAGACATGACCGAACTTCGTCAGTGTACGAGGTGCCACAATCATACGGGTGCCGCCACCATTAGTGAAGCGAGGCTCAAGGGAGAGGGTAGAGTTATGGATGCGGATGTCGCCGCCTCCGCAGATAAAATCTACTGTGCCGTGGATGTCACAGTCTTCCCAATATGACTGGGCTCTGTTGTTCATACAATAATACGTACTCTCATAGGAGAGCATCCTGACGTTCTTGCCAACCGTATGGTCGCCCAGGTCATTCAGCACAGCGGCTGCGCCTTGTGAATCGGCTGCATAGTAGTCAAGGGCGTTCTTCAAAGTCAGGTCCTGCAGGTATAGGTTACTGGAGCCTTTGTCGTTTATTAACAGGTCCGCTGTTCCCAAACCCTCAAGCGAGTAGTCTGGCTCGTTGACAATGATGGTATTGTCGGCAGACTGTCCTATGATGGAGATGTTATTTCCGCTGATGGTCGTTTCCACGGCATCTCCTAATTCGTAAATGCCATTGGGTATGAAGATGAAAATCCGTTCAGAATTTTTAGACGCGTTAAGTGTGTTGGCCATTTCAAGCACTTCCGTGAAACTGGTATCATCACCTGGCGTGACAATGTACCAATTGCCTTTATTGACATAGTTCGCATCAGCCGTGTTGATGATCCTGAGGCTGTGTATTTTCATCTCGCCTGCGGTCTTGATCAGGAGGGACAGGGTTCCACCTTCACCTTCATAGTTATAGTGTACGAGCTCTCCGTCTTCACTTACAGTAGCTTTGAGAATGGTGAGCGTGTCTCCAACTTCTGACATGACCACAATGGTGTCGTTCTGATTCTCCTGACAGAGTCTCAGGGTGATTGTTGCCCTCGGACCTACGAGCAGGTCAATCTGGTTGCCATCCTTAAAGGCCCATCCGTGAGTAGCACTGGCCCATCCGAATCCTTCGCCCTTGGGATTAAAGGCCTCATGGTTGTCAGGGTCGAAGAGGTTATCGGTGAGGTCAAAGTTGTATATGGCAGATGTGCTTGCCTCTTCGATGATGGTCGCTATGGCATAGAGGTTGATGTCGGTATCAACGGTTTCACCAACCGTATATTTCAATCCTCCGTCAGGCTCGTGGTACCAGCCACGCATCTTATAGCCATCCTTGACCTTCACAGCGTCATCGCTGACATCGAACTGCTCGATGGTCTTGCCTTGCTCTCGACGACCCACACCCAGAATGGTTGTGCCGTCAGTGTCGTAATAGGTCAGCCTGACACTGGGCTTCTGCGTCACAGTCAGCTCATACTCCACAGTCTGTTCGCCATTACTCATTTCAATGATGACAATACTCTTGGTGTCATTGCCTTCGTAAATGATATCGGTGATCGTACCCGTTTTCTCCTTTGCCAATACAGGATTCTGCTCACTGGGCAGAGGGTCATCATAGCCGATTACCAACTCAGCCTTGAAGGCACTGCCGAAAAGCGCTTCAGCGGAATATGCTATGCCGTTAACGGTCAGAGAATCCAAAGCAGGAGGATCCAACGGCTTTGGTGCCTCTTTCTGAACGACGCTAATGCTTAAAAGGCTTCCGCCGTTATTGATGATGGTCACATAGCCATTATTTACGTCGTCCGTCGTAGCTGTATAGCTGACCTCGGCTTTTTTGACTGCCTTGTCATCGATCGTGTAGGCGAAGTCTTCGCCACCTATCACTGTTACTACATCAAGATCGCTTTTTACCTGTACCTTGAAGGTCACTCCGTCTTCTGTCAGGATGCCATTCTCGGCTTTCTCGATGGCATTGCCGTTGGCTTCGACAACCAGGGCGATGCCATTACTCATAATGGTGTCTGGCTCGGTGGATAATGATGCTGCAACCAATTGGTCTGCGATGGCTTCGTCATTGAAATCCCAGGTGGCAGTCACATCCTGGGCTTTGGCAAAGCCTGCCAGCAGACATAGCAGCCATAGTGTTACGAATCTTTGTAATTGTCTCATCATAATGAATCGTTTTTAATAAGATAATAATGTTATGTTATGTTTATTTAAAGACTTTTGTTACCGTCTTGTTGCCGTCGGCCATACGCTCCACACGGATGCTCACTCCCTTTCTGGGAGCGTCGAGCCGAAAGCCGTCGAGGGAGTAGTATTCTGTGTCGAGGATACTGGAGGCTGGCTTCAATGGCACGATAGCAGTTGTGACACAAGCGGGGTAGTATTCCTCGATGGTGTTCTCTGCGTCGGCATTTCCTGCCTTCATGATGTCCTCAACAATGGAGTTCATATAGACCTCAAGGTTTGTGTACCAGCCTTTCTCGGTGTCGAGCGTATAGGTGGCGCCATCAGTCGCATCATTGGGATTAAGACCATTGGCAAATTCCCATTCGTCAGGCATTCCGTCACCATCGGTGTCGTAGTCTGCGGAGCGGCTTTCTGATGCCAGATCGGGGAAACTGGGACAGGCAGGATCCTGAACACCATCGGGATCGTTGATGACGTCTACGATTCCCTTGATCTTGGTCTTTGTTCCTGTATAGGTAACGACACCTTCCATAGTCTCTTCCATGAAACGTGCGTCGACGGCATCGCGGTAGATAGAAGCACCTGCATACGACAACACTTTCTCATAGGTGGTCTCTGCCGAGTGGGTCGTGATATCGCCAATAGGACATGGACCGTCTACTTTAATCCGTATACAGTCCTCACCATTTGCGTTCTGCTTATAGACGACGGTGTCGCCATAGAAATGCTTGGGATCCTTGCTGTATTTCTCGCCGTCGATGGCGAATGTGCCAGCGTCGATGGTGACACCTTTCCAGTCGTAGTTGGCTGCTTTGTCGCCAGCGGCAGTCACGTAGTTGCCGTTGATGTAATAGCGGCTTGTCATACCGACTTGGTCTCCTTCGGTCGAATTGCTGGACGAGCCAACGCTGACCTGTGTGACCGTCTTAGTGTTCTTAGTACCAGGACCAGCCTTATAGTAGTTGTTGACGATGTTGATATAGCCGCCGCCAGGACCGCCATAGCAACCGTTACCGTTGCCCCAGTTATACATCACACAATTGCGGAGGTCGACAGTCTCGGCCTGAATCGTGTTCTCCCACTTGTACTGGTCGTAGTACATATTCTTCGTGTAGTCTCCCCATCCATAGCGGGCACCGTTGAAGCGGGGAACGCGATTGTTCAGGTGGATGAGTAGGTTGTGGTGGAACGAGGCGAGCTTACCACCCCAGATACCACCGTAGCTGTGGTTACCCTTGCCGTGGCCTGCATCGTTCTGGGCTTCGCCAACGGTACACCATTGCATGGTGAAGTTATTATTGTCGTAGAATGAAGCCACTTCGTCGATGCTCCAACTGAAAGAGCAGTGGTCGAGCATAATCTGGTTACGCCTGCGGCCCCATGTGGCATCGGCACCGTCGTTCACGTCTTTCACCTGACTGCGGCGGAAACGGAGAAAGCGCACAATCACATTGTCGCATTTGCCGAAGTAGATGGTATAGTAACGTAGGGTAATGCCAGGATAGGGGGCTGTCTGGCCGGCAATGGTGGTGTTGGAGGTAATATCCAACTGAGACTTCAGGTCGATATAACCACTGACATCGAAGACGATGGTCTTTGCATTATTTCCTTTCAGCGCCTCTCGCAAGGATCCGGCACCAGAGTCGTTGAGGTTGGTGACGTGTCTGATCTCTCCACCACGTCCACCAGTGATATAACGTCCGTGTCCTTCTGCACCAGGGAAGGCGGGGATTTCCTCTTGTGCCATTGCTGTCATAGTGCCGACAGCCATTACAATTGTTAATAAGAAATTCTTCATATTCGTTTGTTTTGTTATATTATTGCATTCTTTGTATTCTTTCCCAGCGGACATCCCATCGGCCGTCTTTTGGGAATCCAGGATTAAGCGGTTCCTTGCAACCATCCCAGCCTGCGCACATCATGGCGACAGCGGTGAGCAGGGCTCCGTTGCCAGGGAGATAGCAGCGCAGACGGTCTGCGGTCTGGAAATTATGTCCGTTTTTGAGATAAGTATTCTTCTGGGTGTCGATGAGGAGGGCCTTGAGGGCAGTCTCTGGTTCTCCGAGACGGGCGGCGGCCATGGCGATCATGCCGTAGTCCCAACCCCAGGTGGTCTGCCAGTTCCAGTTCTGCATCACCCAGTCGAGGGTTTGAGTCATCTTTTCTATATTATATAATAAGGTATAGGGGGGAGTAGGGTGATTAGGGTGAGTAGGGGAAGTAGGGAGGAGGGCGGAGACTCCGAGGACGGCAGGATGGTCAGAGCGGGATTTCTCAGCGAAGGTATCGGTAGAGATGGAGGGAAGGCCTGCGGTGTAGATGCCATCCTGCTCTGGGAGGGGAGACTGGTGGGTGATGATATGATCCCATTGGGCATTACGCTCTTGGCCCTGGCGCTCACGCCAGAGATTGGCTATGTTGAGGCCATACTGCCAGTAGGCCAGTTCGAAGGGATGGTCATAGCTGAAGTCCTTCGACATGGTCTCCTGCATGGCGGTAACTCCCTTGAGATGGAAAAGCCCCGTCTTTTTGTCATAGCTGACGAAGTCGGCCATGAACGCCGCAGTAGCCTCTACTTGTTCTCCGTATGTCTGGAGTGTTTCGGCAGAGGGATTGGCACGATACATCTCTTCAGCGAAATAGATGTAGTGGGGGTGTTGCCAGATGAGGAAGGAGCCAATATTCGAAGGAGCCTCGCCAGCCCAGGGATCGGTCATCTTCATCCAGCGGATTCCCTTGAAACCCTGACGCTCGGCTATCTGACGGGCGACGGGGTAGGCTGTCTCGTTATACCACTTGAGCATCTGCTCTAAGACCTCAGGACGATTCCAAAGGGCGAAGTCAACGGCATGCCACCACGTCATCTCTAAATGTGGGCGGCCGAACCAGGAATTATAGGTCAGGCCCGTCTCTTGTGGGGGAATGCTGTTGGCGCAATTGATCTGTGTGAGGTATTGTGAGAGAACGACACGACGCTCGAGTTCTTTGGCACGGGGATCTGTGCAATGCGAGAAGTCTATGATGGCACCATCATTCCACCATTGATGCCAGTGGCGCTGGGTGGCCTTGTGGTATTGGTCGTATTCGTAGGAAGGGGTATTAGGGTGATTAGGGGAGTTAGGGTGATTAGGGAGGTATTCTGCGGCGAAGGTCAGCACGTTGTCTGCTGTGCTGAGCTCGAAGTGATGGCGGTCGCACTCCTGCAGGGTGGCTTGGCCTTCCCATTGGAGCAGTACATAATATTTAGTATCGTCGAGGGTGCGCTCGATGATGACTGAATGGTCATCTTGGGAGATGATAACCGACTGGTGGCGCTCAGGTTTGGTCCAGTCGTTGGCATCGTCAGAATGTTTTCCCGTAGGATAGGAGAACCGAAGGGCAACAGTCGCTCTCCGGTCTTTTAAAAGGTTACTCTGGATTCTGGCATAAAGCGCATCCTTGGAGGGATGGACACCAGTAGTGACTTCTACCAATTCGTCATCTGCCTTGAAGGACGACTCAATCTCTCCGTCCCAGAGATGGAGGGTTTGTTTAGGGGATTTTAGGGAGGTTAGGGGGAGTAGGGAGCCGTGGGGATCCTTGAGGTCGAGGCCGATGGTGCCAAGATTCAGACGGTGAGGATTGACGCGGAAGTATTCTGTGGCCTGTACGTGGCGATCAGTCGCTCTCCTTTGGGGGGAGTTGGAGGGGGCCTTGTATTCCACAGCATAGACTTCCTGATGGCCGTGGCCGAGGTCGAAGGCTTTCTCCGATTCCTGGGGCTTCAGACCGATGGTGTTTTCGAACTTATGCCATCCCCAATCGGACATGGCTGTCAGGGGCACACCTGCCCCATATTCAAAAGGGAACGACTGCAGTCCTGTAATATCGACAGTCGTGGCGAAGTGTCCGTTGCCGACAGAGAGCGAGGCGAGAGGATCGGCCTCGGTAATGACAGGATTGTTACGAGTCACGACGGACTGCCTGTCGATGGCAGCCGTCGTGTTCTCTGTATCATAACCTAACATCTCCATTTCGAGCGATGCCCAGATGAAGGGACCGACACCCTTGGCATCATTGTCGCGGATGGGCTCTGAGAGGTAGTAGTCATAACTGCCGTTGCGCTTCTTGTTCTCATTGACAGTGCCCTTGGGGTTCACCTCCTTTATGGCAGCGATGACCTCAGGTGTGGCAGCAGGACCCAGACCTGCCACCGAACAGCAGTTGGTGAGCGAGATGGTCTTGTCGGCATTCACACGGATGAAGTTGTTGATGATTCCCTTATAGGCCTTGATGCCGGCATCGCGGTATTTCGCTCCGACATAACCCTTGCGGTAGGCCTTCAGCAGGGCGTAGGTGAACATGGCTGAGCATGTGCTTTCGAGGTAGTTGCCCTCACGCTGCGGAGAGTCCATCACCTGATACCATACACCACTCTTCTGGTCTTGCCACTTCAGGATGGCGTCGAAGTCCTTTACCAATAGGTCGATGACTTCTGAACGACGGGCGTAGTCCTCTGGCAGGGCATCAAGCACCTCGATGAGGGCCATCGTGTACCAGCCTTGGGCACGGCCCCAGCAGTGCTGCGAGAGTCCTGTTTCCTTGTCGGCCCAGAATGTGTTACGTGTCTCGTCGTAGGCATGGCGGTTCAGACCAGTCTTCGGATCGAGGGTACGGTCGTAGGTGATCTTCAACTGATTGACGGCATCGTCGTAGATACTTTGAACTTTGAACTTTACGCTCGGCTTTGCCGCTTGGCTCTGCCAAGAACTTTGAGCTTTATGATTACTCTTTTTGCTACTTGTTCCTTCGGTAATTGGTGCTGTGAGGCAACGATAGGGCAGTCCCATGAAGATACCGTCGAGCCATACCTGATAGGCGTAGATGGCCTTGTGCCAGAAGACCTTGTCTGCGATGGTACGCGGCTGGTTCTCCAACTGCTTCATCATCGTCTTCATGGCCAGCAGGTTTTTTGCTTCTGGCCACTTCTGATACATGCGGGTCACGAAATGTCCTGTGCGGATATTGTCGAGGTTATAGTCGAGGATGTCGTAGCCTCGGATGTCGCCCTGGGCATTGATCATCGTATCGGTATATTCCTGACAGTATTGGCGGATGTCCTCGCCACCATATTTTAAATAGGTGTCGAGCATACCCTCCAATTCGATGCCCATCACATAGCTCCATTTGGGTTTCGTCGAGAAGTCAAGCAGATAACTCTTCGGCACACGCTTCATCTCAGAGTAGGTGAGCCACTCGCTATAGTGCTTGTAAGGCTTCTGGTCCAGCACGAGCGAACCGTTGATGAAGAGATTGTCGAAGTTGATGTTACGGGTCTTTCCGCTTCTGAAGTTACCAGACTGTACACCGTTGAACTTGCAGTTCTTCACCAAGACATCGTAAACGTAGGTGTCTTCGTCGAGACCAATAATCTGTACGCCATATTTGGACTTCTCGCTGGTGACGTTCTCCATATAGACGTTGCGGACGGTGGGATAGTAGCCTCTGCAGCAGACCTCATTATGCTCGTAGTCGAGATTGATCTTCAGCACGCTCTCTTTGCAGACACCCACCTTGATGTCCTTCATGTTGATGTTCTCAATGATACCACCTCGGCAGGAGTTCGTCTTGATGCGCAGCACACGCTCCAACTCTGGGGAGTCCATCACACAGTCGTGGGCAAACACATTCTGGCAACCGCCGGAGATCTCTGAGCCGATGACCACACCGCCGTGACCGTTCTTCATCTCGCAGTTGCGGATGATGATATTCTTCGAGGGCATGTTCCTTTCCCTGCCGTCACGGTTGCGACCGCTCTTGATGGCGATACAGTCGTCACCTGTATTGAAGAAGCAATCCTCGATGAGCACGCGGTCGCAGCACTCCGGATCACAGCCGTCGCCGTTGGGACCGTCGTTGATCATCTTCACCCGACGGACGGTGATATCGGTAGAGTGGAGGGGATGGATCACCCAGAACGGCGAACGCAGCAGCGTGACATCTTCCAGCAGGATGCCTTCGCACTTGTTGAAGCTCACGAGTTGCGGCCTCAGGCCGTCCTTGGGGCCGAAGACGCGCTCTGGTGAACGCTCACCTTTCTCATTATACAAGGGGATGCCGTCCTCGCCGTTTTTCAGAAGACGGGGCCTTGACTCGATGCGCTGACTGATCATTCCCTCCTTCCAGCCGAAGCGGGGATTGCCGTTCCAGGGCCACCAGGTGTCGTTTGAACCGCCACCGTCAATGGTTCCCTTACCCGTGATGGCGATGTCCTTGGCACCAAAGGCATAGACACAGGGCGAGAGGTTGAAGCACTCCAGTCCCTCCCATGAGGTCTCCACGATCGGATAGAGCTCTGGTTCGAAGGCAAACTCCAAGACAGCGCCATCCTCAATGACGAGGTTTACGCCACTCTTCAGCGTGATGGCACCCGTATGGAACTTCTGTCCGGCAGGTACAATGACCTTGCCGCCGCCCTTCTTCGAGCATTGGTCGATGGCCTTCTGGATGGCCTTCTGGTTCTTGGCTGCCGTCGCATCAGGACTGGCACCATACTTAGTAATTGTGTAGGTTTTGTCCGCGAACTGCGGTTCACGGATGCTTTGCTCAATCTGCTTGTACATCGCCTCGTCCCAGCCTTGGGCGATTGCCAACACGGGGACGAGAAGACTTAGCACGAGCCATAGGGTTCTTTTCTTCATATTGTTATGCATTTAGTTCGTAGTCTCACAATTTGCGCACAAAGGTACGCAAAATCTGTGAATACTACGAACTATATTGCTGGAAAAACAACGTAAACGTTATCTTAGAGCGCCTTTATTGGATCTCCCAGCCGATAGCCGAGGCACCGAGTACAGCAGCCGAGGCACCGTCGAGACCGCTCACCAGGAACTGAGCCTTGTTCTTGAAGATGTTCATAACGTGGTTGTTGTAGGCCTCGCGGATGGGCTTCATGATCAGCTCACCGGCCTTGACCATACCGCCGAAGAAGATGAATGCCTCTGGCGAAGAGAAGGCTGCGAAGTCGGCACAAGCCTCACCGAGCATCTTACCCGTGAACTCATAGATCTCCTTGGCCAGCTCGTCGCCCTTGCCTGCGGCGATAGACACGTCGAGAGAGGTAATCTTCTCAGGATCCATATCACGGAGTAATGACGGACGGTCTGTCTTGGCCAACAGTTCACGGGCCGTACGGGCAACACCTGTTGCCGAGCAATAAGCCTCCAAACAACCGGTACGTCCACAGCCGCAGCTGCGTCCCTCAGCACCACGAACCATCGTGACGTGACCCAGCTCTCCTGCGAAACCGTCGTGGCCGTAGAGCAACTGACCGTTCACCACGATGCCTGAGCCGACGCCCGTACCAAGGGTGATAACGATGAAGTTCTTCATGCCACGGGCCACACCATACACCATCTCACCGATGGCAGCGGCATTAGCATCGTTCGTCAGAGCAACAGGGATGTTGTTCAGACGCTCGCTGAACAGCTTGGCCAGAGGCACTACGCCGTTCTTAGCCCAGGAGAGGTTTGGGGCAAACTCGATGGTGCCGTTGTAGTAGTTGCCGTTGGGCGCACCGATACCCATCGCCTTGATCTTCTCGATGCCGCCAACCTGGTCGATGATTACCTGGAGCGCCTCAACACAGGCGTCCACATAGTCTTCCACTTTCTCATAACTACCTGTCTTGATGGCTGTCGTTGCCTTGATCTCACCACGGGCATCCACGATGCCGAAAACGGAGTTCGTTCCTCCTAAGTCCAAGCCGATAACATAGGGCTTGATTACTGCGTTTTGTTCGTTCATAATTTTTTGGTTTTTTGTTTATAATCTATTATTTGGGTACAAAGTTACGAATTATTTTTGAAATCATATCTCCTTTTCTCGTTTTTTTAGCATTTAATTTGGATAAATGTTTGTCAGATTGAAAAATATTCGTAATTTTGTGCCATCTTCTAGACTATTTTGATATGCGAAAGAGTTTAAGAACACTGATAGTAATGCCGATGTTGATGCTCCTCATCCTTGCCGTTTCGTGCGGAAAGACGGGACATCAGGAGAGGGTCGTCAGGTCTGGCCATGCTGACAGTGTGCTTTTTGATGTGGGTGTGGTGAAAGACTATGACCGTATGTTGGTACTCGCTGACAGTTTCGAGGCCGTTGGTGATTTGTCTAAGCTCGATGCCAACCGCTGGAGGGGTGTCGCCTATTACCGCCAAGGACAGTACCGCAAGTCGGAGCAGTATTACTGGAAGGCGCTTGAGAGCAAGGCTGAGGGTGACGAAGATATGCTTAGTTATAATAAGGTGGCGCGCCGTCTGTCGGAGTTGCTCTTAGTGAGAGGCGACTACGAGGGATCCCTCCGTGTGGCTATCCCCGCTGTGAAGAAGATGGACCAGACGGGTATAGGTTCCGACATCGACTACGCCATCTTGCTGAACAATATCGGCTGTTGCCAGCTGAACCTCGGACAGGACAAGGAGGCCAACGAGAGTTTCCTTACTGCCCGTGGCCACTATGCCAACCGTTGGCAGTCTGACAGTACGGGTCGCGGATTCCAGGAAGCTGTCATTGGCACCGTCTATACCAGTCTGGCTTATATTAATATGCGACGTTATGCCGAGTCGATCTACTGGATTGACCGTACGGAGATGTTGTTAAATATGTATAGAGAGCGTCCTGATGCCCGTTCAGAATATTTTGACGAGTACCAGGGTCGTATTGAGATCATGCGTGCTGTCGCCCGTCAAGGACTGGGCCAGAAGGAAGAGGCCGCCAAGGCCTATCAAGCATTCCTGAAGACGGACTACTCAAAGACAGGTGCGGGCCATATCAATGCCAATGAGTATCTTGTGGCGGCCCAGCGTTATAAGGAGGCGGCCAATAACTACCGCTATCTTGACCAGGTGCTGAATGACATGGGTATGGTGGAGACGCTCGACAACATTCAGCTCTATATGCTGCCCAAGTACATTTCCAATGCCAAGGCGGGCCGCAGCGACTCCGCCCTCGTTGCAGGCAGGCGTATCCTTGCCGTCCTCGACTCTGCCATCACCCTCCAGAAGAACAGCACGACGGCTGAGATGGCTACCATCTATGACACACAGGGAAAAGAGGCCGAGATTGCACATCAGCAGGCAGATATGAACCGTCAGCGGCTTATCAGCGCCCTCATTGCGTTGGGATTGGTCATCACGTTCTTCTCGATCTTTATTTTCTTCCGTCATCGTTCTGCAAAACGGTTGGAACATGCCCATGAGAAGCTGCAAGAGGCCTATGACAAGCTGGAAGAGACGACGGCAGCCAAGGAACGTATTGAGAGTGAACTGCGTATCGCCAGGGATATCCAGATGTCGATGGTGCCGAATATCTTCCCTGATCAGGAAGGACTGGACATCTATGCCGTGATTGAGCCAGCGAAGGAAGTGGGAGGCGACCTGTACGGCTATCTGCTTATCGGTGACAAACTGTATTTCACCCTTGGCGATGTGTCGGGCAAGGGTGTGCCGGCCTCGCTCTTTATGGCTCAGGCCACAAGACTGTTCCGAACATTGGCCTCACAGGGCATGATGCCTGCGGAGATAGCCACCCGGATGAATGCCGCCTTGGTGGAGGACAACGAGCAGGGTATGTTTGTCACGATGTTCCTCGGACTGGCGGACTTGAAGACGGGTCATCTTGAGTTCTGCAATGCCGGCCATAATCCCCCTTTAGTCAAAGACAAAACGGGCCAGTGGACATTCCTCGAGATGGTTCCCAATGCGCCTATCGGCATGTGGCCAGGTCTGCAGTTCAAAGAGGAGCATGTCGATTCCATCAAGGATATGCCGTTGTTGGTCTATACCGACGGACTGAATGAGGCGGAGGATCGTGATCAGGTTCAGTTTGGCGACGACCGTCTGGTGGAAGTGCTGAGTCATACCACTTTCAAGAAAGCGAAGGAGGTGGTCGACAAGCTTATGGCCGAGGTGAAGCAACACCGTAACGGTGCAGCCCCCAACGACGACCTCACGATGATGTGCCTGAAAATCAGTTAAATTATCCCCGTTTTCCTTGCTCGTTTCGATATAATTTTGTACCTTTGCACTCGATATGCCGATACACATACCTATAAATATATTGGATTTCATCTTCAAGGGGATGATGATCGGGATGATTGCGAGTGCTCCGATGGGACCCGTCGGCATCCTTTGTGTGCAGCGTACGCTGAACAAGGGACGCTGGTACGGTATGGCCACTGGTGTGGGTGCTGCCGTCAGCGACATCCTGTATGCCGGCTTCGCTGGCTTCGGTATGTCGTTCGTGATGGACCTGATCAACAACGACCAGAACCGGTTCTATCTGCAGATGGGCGGTAGTATCATGCTGTTGTGCTTCGGCCTGTACACGTATAAGAGTGATCCAACGAAGAAGATGCATAAGTCTGGACAACAGAAGGGAACGCTGTGGTATAATACCTGGACGGCGTTTCTCGTGACGTTCTCCAACCCGCTGATTATCTTCCTGTTCCTCGCCCTCTATGCCCAGTTCGCTTTCGTGCTGCCCGACCATCCGTTTGAGATGCTTGTGGGCTTTGCCAGCATTGTGGGTGGCGCCCTGTTGTGGTGGTGGGGACTGACTTGGCTGGTGGACCGCATCCGCACGAAGTTCGACACGGCGGGCATCCGCATTATCAATCAGATCATCGGTGTGGCCGTGATTATCGGTAGCGTGCTCATGTTGCTGGGCCTGACGACCAACCTGATTCGCTTTTTCTAAATCGTAAATCGTAAATTTGTAAATCGTAAATTTAACTTTAAGGTGTTTGTAGCACAGGAATTAAGAAAGCAGAATATTGCAGAGTATCTGCTGTATATGTGGCAGATAGAAGATACCATACGGGCGTTCGACTGCTCGCTGAGGAGAATCCGCGACGAGTATGTCAGCCGCTTTGACTATACGGAGGAACAAAAAGAAGAGGAAATCGACTGGTTCGGCAATCTGATTAGGATGATGAATCAGGAGGGTTGCCGTGAGAAGGGACACCTACAGATCAACAAGGTGACGCTGCAGATGCTAATAGAGCTGCACGACCAGCTGTTGCAGTCACCGAAGTTCCCCTTCTACAATACGGCGTACTACAAGGTGCTGCCGTTCATTGTGGAACTGCGCAACCGTGGGGCGAACAAGGAGGAGAATGAGATTGAGACATGTTTCAACTCGCTCTACGGCGTGATGCTGTTGCGTCTGCGAAAGAAAGACATATCCCCCGAAACAGCCCACGCCGTGAAGGAGATCTCGACCTTCATCGGTATGCTCAGCGATTATTATCACAAAGATAAAGAAGAAGGATTGAAATTTGAATAAGAAAACAAGATGTATAATGATAACGACAACTGGGACAACTATGACAACTTTTTGACTACGACGGCAACTGCCGTCTGCGGAGTTGGAACGGCTTGTAAGTTGTCTTAGTTGCCATCGTTGTCGTGAATAAAAAATAGTTGTTGTATGAGAATATTGATTACGGGCTGTAATGGCCAATTGGGAAATGAGATGCAGTTGCTGGAGAAGGATAATCCCCAGCATACCTATTTTAATACGGACGTGGCCGAGCTGGACATCACCAGCAAGGAGGCCATTGAGGCGTTCGTGAGCGAGAATCAGATTGACGGCATCGTGAACTGTGCCGCCTATACCGCTGTGGATAAAGCCGAGGATAACCAAGAGCTGTGCCACTTGCTGAATGCTGTGGCTCCTGGCTATCTGGCTGAGGCTATCGCCAAGCGTGGGGGATGGATGATACAGATATCGACGGATTATGTGTTCGATGGCACGAACCATACACCGTATGTCGAGACCGATCCTGTGTGTCCTAACAGTGTTTACGGTTCAACGAAGCTTGACGGTGAGAAAGCTGTGATGGCTGCCTGCGAGCAGTCGATGATTATCCGTACGGCGTGGTTGTACTCCACTTTTGGCAACAACTTCGTGAAGACGATGATCCGTCTGGGTAAGGAGAAGCCGGAGTTGGGCGTAATCTTTGATCAGATAGGTACACCGACGTATGCACGGGATCTCGCTGTGGCGATCTTCGCCGCCATCAATCAGGGTGTGAAGCCTGGACTCTATCACTTCTCAAACGAGGGTGTCATTTCATGGTACGACTTCACGAAGGCCATCCACCGCATCGCCGGCATCACCACCTGTCACGTGCGTCCCCTCCACACCGAGGAGTATCCTACACCCGCCGCCCGTCCGCACTATTCCGTGCTCGACAAGACAAAGATTAAACAGACCTATGGTATCGAGGTGCCCTATTGGGAGGAAAGCCTCGCTGAGTGTATAGCAAAATTATGAATCAAGAGATAGATAGAAGAAGGACATTTGCGATTATATCGCACCCGGATGCCGGTAAGACCACGCTGACAGAGAAGTTCCTGCTGTTTGGTGGTCAGATACAGGTGGCTGGTGCCGTCAAGAACAATAAGATCAAAAAGACGGCAACCTCTGACTGGATGGACATCGAGAAACAGCGCGGTATCTCGGTGTCTACCTCTGTGATGGAGTTCGACTACCAGCCTGAGGGATCAGACATTGAATACAAAGTGAATATCCTCGATACCCCAGGTCACCAGGACTTTGCCGAGGATACCTTCCGCACACTGACAGCCGTCGATAGTGCGATCATTGTAGTGGACGGTGCGAAAGGTGTGGAGACGCAGACCAGGAAACTGATGACCGTCTGCCGTATGAGGAAAACGCCCGTCATCATTTTCATCAACAAGATGGACCGTGAGGGTCGCGATCCCTTCGACCTGCTTGACGAATTAGAGCAGGAACTGGAGATCAGCGTGCGTCCTTTGTCTTGGCCTATCAACCAGGGTGCGAAGTTCAAGGGCGTTTATAACATCTATGAGCAGAAACTTGACCTCTTCACTCCCGATAAGCAGCGTGTGACGGAGAAAGTGGAAGTGGATATCGACAGCGAGGAACTCGACAAGCGGGTAGGGGAGCAGGATGCTCAGAAACTGCGTGAGGACCTGGAACTCGTCGATGGTGTCTATCCAGAATTCGACGTCGAGACGTATAGAAACGCCGAGGTAGCACCCGTGTTCTTCGGATCAGCCCTGAACAACTTCGGTGTGCAGGAACTGCTGAACTGCTTTGTGGAGATAGCCCCCTCGCCCCGTCCGACGAAAGCCGAAGAGCGCGATGTGCAGCCAGAAGAATCCAAATTCACAGGCTTTATCTTTAAGATCACTGCCAATATCGATCCCAATCACCGCTCGTGTATCGCCTTCTGTAAGGTGTGCAGCGGTCAGTTCCGCCGTAACCAGCCTTATCTTCATGTTCGTCAAGGGAAGACGATGCGCTTTACCTCACCCACACAGTTCATGGCCCAGCGTAAGTCAACTATCGATGAGGCGTGGCCGGGAGATATTGTAGGCCTGCCTGATACGGGTGGTATATTTAAAATAGGTGACACTCTGACGGAGGGTGAACAACTGCACTTCCGCGGATTGCCTTCGTTCTCGCCGGAGTTGTTTAAGTATATCGAGAATGACGACCCGATGAAGTCGAAACAATTGCAGAAGGGCATCGACCAGTTGATGGACGAGGGCGTGGCCCAGTTGTTCGTCAACCAGTTCAATAACCGTAAGATTATCGGTACTGTGGGGCAGTTGCAGTTTGAGGTGATCCAGTATCGCTTGGAGAATGAGTACAACGCCAAGTGCCGCTGGGAGCCCGTACATCTGTATAAGGCCTGTTGGATCGAGAGTGACGACGATGCCGAATTGGAGAATTTCAAGAAGCGCAAATATCAGTATATGGCCAAGGATAAGGAGGGCCGTGATGTGTTCCTCGCTGACTCTGGTTATGTGTTGTCGATGGCGCAGGAGGACTTCAAACATATCAAGTTCCACTTTACCTCTGAATTTTGATTCATCATTTATCATTTTTCATTTATCATTTAGCGAAGCGCAATGACAAGAGAAGAAGATATCAAACAGGCTGTGGAGACGATGCGGAAGGGTGGGGTGATTCTCTATCCTACGGACACCGTCTGGGGTATCGGCTGTGATGCCACGAATGCCGAGGCCGTAAAGCGGGTATATGCCATCAAGCAGCGTGACGACTCGAAGGCACTCATCTGTTTGGTGGACTCGGATGCCCGTATGCAACGCTATTTCAGAAATGTACCTGATGTCGCTTGGCAGTTGGTTGACAGTCTGAAAGAGAGTGATGCAAAGCCGACAACGCTCATCCTCGACGGTGCTATCAATCTGGCGGAGAACCTGATTGCCGATGACGGTAGTGTGGGCATCCGCATCACTAACGAGCCTTTCTCGAAGGAACTCTGCTTCCGTTTCCAAAAGGCCATCGTTTCCACCTCTGCGAATATCAGTGGAGAGCCTGCAGCACAGAACTACGGTGATATCGACCCTCGGATTCTGGAGGCTGTGGACTATGTGTGTTGGAGCCGCCGCCAGGAGCATAAGCCCCACACACCGTCGAGCATCATCAAACTGAAAGAGAACGGAGAAGTAATAATAATAAGGAAATGAAATATTTGGCACGGATTACACGGCTCTTTTCGAGAAACACAGCCTGTGAGCGCAGCCTGCCGTGTCTTTGATAAAAGCCGTGTAATCCGTTCCTAAAAGAGTATGGAAGCAGTACACGATAGACGACCCAAATGGCTCCAGCGGCTGCACGAATGGCGGGTGGAGCATATCAGCGAGAAGATGTTTATGATCATCCTCGCGTTGATAGTCGGCTTCTTTGCGGCTGTGGCGGCCTTTGTGCTCCACTGGATCATCAACCAGATCGTATATCTGCTCACCAGTTCCTTCGACCGTACGGGAGCTAACTGGCTTTATCTGGTCTATCCCGTTGTAGGTATCTATCTGACGTCGTTGTTCGTACGATATATCGTCAAGGACAATATCTCTCACGGTATCACACGTATTCTTTATGCCATCTCGTCGAACAGGTCGAGGCTGAAGTCTCATAACTGCTGGTCGTCGGTTATTGCCTCTGCCATCACCATCGGCTTCGGTGGATCTGTAGGAGCAGAGGCTCCTATCGTGTTGACGGGTTCTGCTATTGGTTCGAACCTTGGTAAGTTGTTTCACATGGACCGTAAGATGCTGATGACACTTGTGGGGTGTGGCGCGGCTGGAGCTATTGCCGGCATCTTTAAGGCCCCGATAGCCGGACTGGTGTTTACCCTGGAGGTGCTGATGATCGATATGACGATGTCTGCACTTTTACCGATCCTCGTCTCATGTGTGACAGCCACCTGTTTCACCTATATCTTCAGTGGTGATGCGGCGCTGTTTACATTCCATCTCGACAGCGTGTGGTCGGTACAACGGATTCCTGCTTGTGTGTTGCTGGGCATCACATGTGGCCTAGTGTCGCTCTATTTCATCCGGATGATGGGTGCCTGTGAGGATGTGTTTGCCCGTTTCAAGGATAAGCCGTATATCCGTTTGGCTATCGGTGGTACGGTGTTGAGCCTGCTGATCTTCCTGTTCCCTGCTTTGTATGGCGAGGGTTACAGCAGCATCAACCTTCTGCTGAACGGAAGGACGGAAGCCGACTGGAACCAGATTCTGGACAATTCGTTGTTTGCTGGTCAGGGGGCTATGTTGATACCCTTTATCGCATTGGTATTGCTGACAAAGGTAATCGCCACTTCGGCCACGAATGGCGGTGGCGGCTGTGGTGGTACGTTCGCACCCTCGTTGTTCATCGGATGCTTTGCAGGATTCCTCTTTTCTCGGCTTTGGAATATCAACCAGATTGGAGTCTATGTGCCAGAGAAGAACTTCGCCCTGTTGGGAATGGCTGGCGTGATGTCGGGTGTGATGCACGCCCCGTTGACGGGTGTCTTCTTGATAGCAGAACTTACGGGCGGATATACGATGTTCATGCCGCTGATGATCGTCAGTGTCTGTGCCTATCTCACCATCATCATCTTCGAACCTCATAGCATCTATGGCTCACGTCTGGCGCGTCAGGGAAAGTTGCTCACGCATCATACCGACCACGCTGTGCTGACACTGATGAATCTGGATTCTGTCGTCGAACGTGACTATCTGAGTGTGACGCCAGATATGGAACTGGGACAAATCGTTCATAAGATCAGCCGCAGCCATTCTACGGTGCTGCCTGTGCTTGATGCCGCCGGGATGCTGTTGGGTGAGATTGACATTATGAAGATCCGTAATGTTGTGTTCCGCATTGAACTCTATCATCATTTCACGGCCTCCCAGTTGATGACGGAACCGAAGGCTCGTCTGAGTGATGCCACACCGATGGCAGAGGTGATGCTGGCCTTTGACAGAACTGGTGCCAACTGGTTGCCGGTCTTCGATGTCGAGAACCGTCTGATGGGCTACGTCTCCCGCCAGCGTATCTACACCATGTACCGCAAAATGGTCGCGGACATGAGCGAGGATTAGGCGGCCTGCGGCCTAAATGATAAATGATGAATGATAAATGATAAAGTCGGTTGCGTATGACTCAAGATAATATACTTTTAGATAAAACTATCGATTTTGCTATTAGAATGGCTAAATGTTATAAATATCTTATGGAAGTAAAGAATGAATATATTATGTCTAAGCAGATGTTTCGTAGCGGAACAAGTATTGGTGCAAATATTCATGAGGGTGTGCAGGCACAGAGTAAGGCTGATTTCATAAGTAAGTTAAGTATAGCTCTAAAAGAGGCCACGGAAACATCTTATTGGCTTGTAGTACTTAATAGGGCAAGTTATATGGATGAAAAAATGTATATCTCATTAAAGACGGATTTGGATTCTATTATTCGTATTTTGGTATCATCCATTAAGACGTCTAAAAAGAATATGGCCTAAATAAATTTATCATTTATCATTCATCATTTATCATTTAGCGTATGCGTAAAGAGGATTTAAGAATTGTGTTTATGGGGACGCCGGAGTTTGCGGTGGAGACACTGAAGGCGCTGGTGGAGAACGGGTATGACGTGGTGGCGGTGGTGACGCAGCCGGATAAGGCCGTAGGCCGTCATCAGACGGAGGTGCAGCCCTCGGAGGTGAAGAAGTTTGCTTTGGAGCATCACCTCCCTGTGCTGCAGCCTGAGAAGATGAAAGACCCTGCTTTCGTCGAGGAACTCCGTAGCTACAAGGCCAATCTTCAGGTGGTTGTCGCTTTCCGGATGTTGCCCGAAGTGGTGTGGGATATGCCGGCATATGGTACTTTCAACGTCCACGCAGCCTTGCTGCCTCAGTATCGTGGTGCCGCTCCGATTAATTGGGCCGTCATCAATGGCGAGATGCAGACGGGTGTCACCACATTCTTCCTTGATAAAGAGATAGATACCGGTCGCATCATTATGCAGAAGCCTTTCGATATTCCTGATGAGGCGGATGTGGAATATGTTTACGACGGTCTAATGCGCCTCGGAGCAGACATCTGTTTGGAGACTCTCGAGAAAATCGTAGCCACAGATGGTCATCCGGAAAGCATCCCGCAGGCAGAACTTGAGGCCAAGTTCAGTCGTCTCTATGACGCTCCGAAACTTTTCAAGAACACTTGTGAAATCAATTGGGACCGTCCCTGCAAACGTATCTACGACTTCATCCGCGGCCTGAGTCCTTATCCTGGTGCGTGGACACAGCTGATGGGACCTGACGGTAAGACCGTAGACCTGAAGATTTTCAAGACCAGCAAGACGCAGAAGAACGTAGGTATGCGTCCTGGTATGATCGTTATCTATAAGGGTATGCTCTATATCACGACAGCCGACTTCCTGCTCCAGATTGACGAGCTTCAGTTGGCCGGTAAAAAGCGGATGACAGCCCGGGATTTCTTGAATGGAAATAAAAATTTTGAGAATTATATAATAAAGTAGTAGGTGTTTGCGTTTCTATGGTATAAACATTTAAAAAGTTTTGCCTATGAAGCATTTTACTCCCGAATCGTTCAAGCCCAGTGAGCAGACGCTCGACATCATCCGGCAGTACGCCTACACCTTCCGTGTAAACAACAAACAGGCTTTGTGCCTGAATTGAAAGGATTATGGCAATAGTATCACCCTCTTTACTCGCTGCCGACTTCCTCCATCTCGACCGCGACATCGACATGATCAACCGCAGTGAGGCAGACTGGCTTCACCTTGACGTGATGGATGGTTCTTTCGTTCCCAACATCTCCTTCGGCTTTCCCGTTCTTGAGGCGGTAGCGAAGGCCTGTACCAAATCTCTCGACGTGCATTATATGATTGAGCGTCCCGAACGTTACATCCAGCAGACCGCCAAACTTGGTGCGATGATGATGAACGTCCACTATGAGGCCTCCGTCCATCTGCACCGCACCGTCCAGGAGATCCACAATGCAGGTATGAAGGCTGGTGTCACACTCAACCCTTCTACCCCAGTCTCTGTGCTTGAGGATATCCTCGGTGACGTGGAGATGGTGTTGCTGATGAGTGTCAATCCCGGCTTTGGCGGACAGAAGTTTATCGAGAACACCATCGACAAGGTGAAACGCCTTCGCGAGATGATTGATAGAAAAGGCTGTAAAACGTTGATAGAGGTAGATGGTGGCGTGCAGGGAGAGACGGCTCCCCGCTTGGTGGCTGCTGGTGTCGACGTGCTCGTCAGTGGCAGTTATGTCTTCAACGCTCCCAACCCCGAGCAGGTCATCCACGATCTCCGCAGTTTATAGCCACTAATTTCACAGATTAACACAGAATTATTGATTTTCACAGAGTTCTTTATCTGTGTTAATCTCTTTTCTGTGTTAATCTTATTTTCTGTGTTTATCTGTGTAATCTGTGGCTGTAATCCGCGCCTAAATTATTCTAATATGAGATTTACCCCATGCTGGTGCGTCAGCTTCCTCAAGTTGATGAGGGCGTAGCGCATACGTCCTAATGAGGTGTTGATGCTCACACCCGTGATCTTTGCTATCTCCTTGAACGACAGTTCCTGGTAGTATCGCATAAAGACCACCTCGCGCTGCTGTTCAGGTAGGGCTTCCATCAGTTTCTTCACGTCGCGCAGCACCTGGGCATTGGCCATTTCGCTTTCGCGACAGCCGTCCATCACCGAATTGCTGTTCAGGTTGGAGAGATCATTGTCCTTCGTGGGCTCTACGATATGACGGCTCTTGTGGGCACGGTAGTAGTCGATGATGACATTGTGGGCCACACGTGTCAACCACCAGAAAAACTTACCCGAGTCTGTATATCTGCCACTCTGCATTTTCGTGATGGCTTTCAGGAATGTCTCTTGGAACAGGTCATTGGCCAAATTCTCATCTTTCACTATATAGATGATATAGCTGAAGATTTTTTCCTGACTCCTTGAAAGTAACTCATCGAATGCTCGGTTATTGCCATTGATGTAAGATAATGCCAACTCTTCGTCGGTCATACTTTCTAAAGTACTCATATACTATTTTATTTTAATCGTATTTGAGTAAAGTTTGTTTCGATAGGCAATAATCTTTTTAAAATGTTTATAATTCGGGGGCAAAAGTAGGCATTTTAGATGAAACAACCAAACAAAAGTGCAAAAAAATATCAAAATTCGAGCGATTTTAGGTCTTTTCTCCCTTAAATCGGTGTAATCTGTGGCTTTTTTTACTAACTTTGCACAAATAAAACTACAAAATATATGATAAAACTATTTGTTCCGGGGCGTCTGTGCCTCTTTGGTGAGCATACAGACTGGGCTGGTCATTATCGTACGATGAATGCCGACATCGCTCCTGGTGCCGCCATCGTGACGGGTATCGAACAGGGTATCTATGCCGAAGTCGAGAAATCCAGTATCTTTGAACTTTACAGTGAGGCAGCCGAGATAGAGAGTGTTTGGCAGGATTTCTCCTGTCGGATGGACGAGGCCGAACTGAAGCGCATAGCGAAATCGGGTTCGTTCTTCTGCTACTGTGCCGGTGTGGCCTCTTATATGCTTGAGTGGTACAAAGTGGGTGGTGTGCGCATCCGCATCACGTCGATGACGCTCCCTATGAAGAGTGGTCTCTCCAGTTCTGCGGCCATCTGTGTCCTTGTCGCGCGCGCGTTCAATTTATTATATAATCTGAATCTGAACACCCTTGGCGAGATGAACATCGCCTATGTGGGGGAGTTGCGGACCAGTAGCCGTTGTGGGCGTCTGGATCAGGCTTGTGCCTTTGGTGTGAAGCCGAACCTGATGACCTTCGACGGCGACGAGATTGAGGTGCGTTCTCTCAATGTGAAGAAACACCTCTACTGGGTCTTTGCCGATCTCTGTGCCGAGAAGGACACCATCAAGATCCTCTCCGACCTGAACAAGGCCTATCCCTTCCCCACGACCGATGCCGACCGTGCAGAGCATGAGGCACTCGGACAACAGAACCTTGACATTGTCAATCGTGCCATCCAGTATATGGCGGGGGGTGATGCGGAGTCGTTGGGACGGTTGATGACGGAGGCGGAAGCCGTCTTCGACGAGAAGGTGGTGCCGATGTCGCCCGCACTCAGGTCGCCCAAGCTCCACAGCGTACTTCAGGATCCTGACATCCAACCCCTTGTATGGGGTGGTAAAGGTGTCGGCTCTCACGGCGACGGTTCTGTGCAGTTCCTGGCTCGCAGTGCTGAGGCCCAACAGCAGTTGATAGCCTATCTCAATGACCACGGGATGAAGGCCTATCCTCTTACACTGAAACCCGTCCACACCGTGCGCCGTGCAATCATCCCAGTGGCAGGCTTCGGCACCCGTCTCTATCCTGCTACCCGTGCCTTGAAGAAAGATTTCTTCCCCATCCCGTGTCCAGACGGTATGGTGCGTCCCGTAATCCTTATCCTTCTTGAAGAGTTGGTAAAAAGTGGTATCGAAGAGATTTGTCTCGTGCTGGGCTCCGAAGAGGAGCGTCAGCAGTATGCCGACTATTTCGAGCGTCCGCTCTCCGACGAGCATCTCCGCAAGCTGAATCCTGAGGCGCAGGAGTACGAAAACCACATCCTCGATATCGGCAAGCGCCTGCATTATGTCTATCAGCGTGAAAAGCGCGGTTTTGGTCATGCGGTCTATCAGGCGGCGCAGTTTGCTCGCAACGAGCCTGTATTGCTTCTTTTGGGTGACACCATCTATCGCAGCGACTCTAACAAACCCTGCGCCCTGCAGCTCATCGAAGAATATGAACGCTATAACTCCCTGATGGTCAGCATTCATAGCATCCCGCTGTCTGTGGTGAGCCATTACGGTATTCTTCATGGCGTCTGGGAGGATAAGGAGAACACCATCCTCAATGTTGACGTGATGCAGGAGAAGCCTAAGTCCAGCTATGCCGAGGAATTCCTGGGCGTTCGCAACAAGCAAGGGGAGAAGGAGTATTATAGTGTGTTTGGACAGTATATCCTTACGCCCGAGGTGTTTGCCCAGCTGCACGAGGATATTATGCAGAAAGAAATAGACGGCGACCATGTCAGCGAGGTCGAATTGACCTCAGCCCTCGAGGCCGTCCGTCAGAGAAGTGGTATGATGGGCGTCAGGTTGAAGGGCCGTATGTTCGATATGGGAAATCCCGCAGCCCTTACCCGTTGTGTAGAGGAATACGCTATCTGACGTATTCCTCTGCACGACGCAGCAGATACTGGCCATAGTCGTTCTTTGCCATCGGCTCGGCCAGCTTTTTCAGTTGTTCTTTCGTGATCCAGCCGCGCTTGTAGGCAATCTCCTCCAGGCAGGCCACCTTCAGACCCTGACGCTTCTCGATGACTTCGATGAAAGTAGAAGCCTCTGAGAGTGAGTCGTGAGTACCTGTGTCGAGCCAGGCGAAACCGCGCTGAAGGGTCTGCACCAACAGGTTCTTCTGTTCGAGATATTTCTGGTTCACCGTTGTAATCTCCAGTTCCCCACGGGCGCTGGGCTTGATGTTCTTTGCAATCTCCACCACGCTGTTCGGGTAGAAATAGAGTCCTACGACGGCATAGTTTGACTTAGGCTTGGCGGGTTTCTCCTCGATGCTGAGGCAGTTGCCGTCCTGGTCGAACTCAGCCACGCCGTAGCGCTCTGGGTCGTTCACCCAATAGCCGAACACGGTGGCGTGGTCGTTCTGTTCTGCGTTGATGACAGCCTGCTTCAGCATGCCTGTGAAACCGCTGCCGTAGAAGATGTTATCACCTAAGACGAGACAGACGCTGTCCTTACCAACGAACTTGTCACCGATGATGAATGCCTGTGCCAGACCGTCGGGTGAGGGCTGCTCGGCATACTCGAAACGCACGCCCAGATCACTGCCGTCGCCCAACAGACGCTGGAAACCTGGCAGGTCATAGGGGGTGGAGATAATCAGGATCTCACGGATGCCGGCAAGCATCAGCGTCGAGATGGGATAATAGATCATCGGTTTGTCGAAAATAGGAATCAACTGTTTGCTGACGCCCTTGGTGATGGGGTAGAGACGTGTGCCCGAACCTCCTGCTAATACGATACCTTTCATAATAAATTCAATTTGTTGGGTGCAAAGTTACTAAATTTTAGCCACAGATTACACAGATTAACACGGATTAATAATCTTTTTCTGAAAAATCTGTGTAATCTGTGGCTTTTTTCATACCTTTGCACGCGATTTCTAACAATTAATGACAAATTATGGGATTTTGGAATAAAATTTTCGGAAAGAAAGACGAACAGAAGGTGGGAGGTATGGAGGATTTCATGACCCTCATCCGCGTCTATTTCCAGGCAGCTCTCGCTGCCGACCTCGGCATCACAAACCTGGCAGCACTCCCTGACCTCAGGGTGTTCAAGTCTACGCTCAAGGTGCCTACCGTTAATAATAAATTAGGTGTTGGCGAACGCGGCCGTTGTAAGAACATGCTCAAGTCGATGTATCAGATGGACGATGCCTTTTTCAAGGAGATCGACCAGAGCCTTCATCGTCGTTGTAAGAAGATACAGGACGCACAGACCTATCTCCTGCAGTTCCAAGGCTTCACGCAGGACATCATGATGTTGACGGGCAACCTGATGAAGTTCAAGCTCCGTCTGCCGGGCTTTATGAAGAAGGCTCTCTACACGATGACTGAGAAGACCGTCAACGACATCTTTAACAAGAACGACTTCAAGGAGCCTGATGTGCTCAAGACCGTTGTCTCCGTCCGTGAGTACAACCGTCGCCTTGGTTTCTCCCAGAAGTGGGTGACAGACTTCGTCTATCGCGTGGTGATGCTCGCTAAGAAGGAGCCGAGGAAAAAGGAAGAGTGAGGAGAGTGAGCCACAGATTACACAGATGTTCACAGAAGAAGTGATTATCGCAGAATTGTTTCTGTGTGAATCTCTTTATCAGTGTGAATCTGTGTAATCTGTGGCTTAACTGTTAAAAAAAGAGAAATAATAGAGACTTTTCACCTTTCACTTTTCACTTTTCACTTTTTTGGCTTAACTTTGTACGCCAAATAGTTACGTATGACTCCAAGCGAGAAAACTTTGGCAGATTTCGAAACCCGTGTGCGGCAGATGATCCTTCAGTTTCAGGAATTGAAGAAGGAGAACGGTCGTCTGCAGGCCCTCGTAGAAGAGCAGGCCACGGAGATTGAGGAACTCAAGGCCAGAGTCACTCAGGCGGACAACGACTATAACTCATTGAAGATGGCGCGTATGCTCGAGATCACCGATGGCAACCTCGACGAGGCCAAAGAACGCCTCTCGCGGATGATACGGCAGGTGAACAGGTGCATCGCCATTCTGAGTGACGAACAGTAAACATGCTATCCAATGGCAGAAGTGAACGACAATGAGAAACTACATATACGGTTGCACGTCTACGACGAGGAAATCGAAGTGACGGTCAACCGCGCCGATGAGGAGTTCTACCGCAGGGCAGCTAAGCTCATCACCAACCGTTATAACGCCTATTCGCAGGCTTATAAGGGTAAGAAGGGTGAGCATACCATCGCGCTGATGACGCTGATCGACATCGCGCTGATGTTGGAACGCGAGCGCGGCAAGAACGATACGGCACCCTATGATGGTATTCTTGCTAAGTTGACTTCTGAAATTGAGGAAGCACTGAAGTGAGAATAACATTATTAATATAGATTTTTTATGGATTTAATTTTTGTACTATTGATCGCCGCCGGCGCCCTCGCATTAGGAGGAGTTGGCGGATATCTGATTTTCCGCTTCGTACTGAAGGGAAAATACAATGAGAAGATCGAGGCCGCCGAAAAGGAGGCAGAGGTCATCAAGGAGAAGAAGCTGTTGGAAGTCAAGGAGAAGTTCCTCAACAAGAAGAGCGAACTCGAGAAGGAGATCCAGCAGCGCAACCAGCAGGCTCAGCAGACTGAGAACAAACTGAAGCAGCGTGAGCTCTCGCTCAACCAGCGTCAGGAGGAACTCAACCGCAAGAGCGGTGAGCTCAACACCCAGCAGCAGCGCCTCGACAATGAGAAGCGCCTGCTTTCAGTCAAGGCCGAGGAACTTGAGAAGATGCAGCTCAAGGAGCGCGAGATGCTAGAGGAAGTCTCCGGACTCAGTGCTGAGGATGCGAAGAACCGTCTCATCGAGTCTATGAAAGACGAGGCCAAGACCGCTGCTGCCAGCTACATCAATGAGATTATGGACGAGGCGAAGCTCAATGCAGACCAGGAGGCCAAGAAGATCGTCATCAAGACCATCCAGCGTGTGGCCACTGAGACAGCCATCGAGAATTCCGTCAGTGTGTTCCATATCGACAACGACGAGGTGAAGGGCCGTATTATCGGTCGTGAGGGACGCAACATCCGTGCCCTTGAGGCTGCCGCAGGTGTGGAGATTGTTGTCGACGATACTCCCGAGGCTATTGTCATCTCTGGTTTTGATCCCGTGCGTCGTGAGGTCTGCCGTCTGGCCCTCCATCAGCTGGTCAGCGACGGCCGTATCCACCCCGCCCGTATCGAGGAGGTGGTTGCCAAAGTCAAGAAGCAGCTTGACAACGAGATCATCGAGACGGGTAAGCGTACCGCCATCGACCTTGGTATCCACGGTCTGCACCCCGAACTCATCCGTATCATCGGTAAGATGAAATACCGTTCTTCTTACGGTCAGAACCTGTTGCAGCACGCCCGTGAGACCGCTAACCTCTGTGCCGTGATGGCTGCCGAGCTCGGACTCAATCCGAAGAAAGCCAAGCGTGCAGGTCTGTTGCATGATATCGGTAAGGTGCCCGACGAGGAGAGTGAGATGCCTCATGCACTCTATGGCGCTAAGATTGCCGAGCAGTTCAAGGAGAAACCCGATATCTGCAACGCCATCGGTGCCCACCACGACGAGATGGAGATGCAGACGCTGCTCGCCCCGATCGTTCAGGTGTGCGATGCCATCAGCGGTGCCCGTCCTGGTGCCCGTCGTGAGATTGTCGAGGCCTACATTAAGCGTCTGAACGATCTTGAGGCCATCGCGATGAGCTATCCTGGTGTCACGAAGACCTACGCCATCCAGGCCGGTCGTGAGCTCCGCGTCATCGTCGGTGCCGACAAGATGAACGATGCCGAGGCCGAGGCCCTCAGCTCCGACATCGCCACAAAGATCCAGAACGAGATGACCTATCCTGGACAGGTGAAGATCACCGTCATACGAGAAACCCGCAGCGTCGCTTACGCAAAATAAATAAATCCCCGCTCAATCGAGCGGGGATTTATTTATTTATATTTCACTCCCAAATTGTACAGAATGAAGCCGTAAATGTCGGCTTGCTCCTCCAGCACTTTTGCCAACGGCTTGCCACCTCCGTGGCCTGCCTTCGTGTCTATGCGGATGAGTACGGGATTGTCGCCTTGATGACACTCCTGCAAGGTGGCAGCAAACTTGAACGAGTGGGCTGGTACCACACGGTCGTCGTGATCGGCTGTCGTCACAAGAGTAGCTGGATAGGCCGTGCCGGGCTTCAGGTTGTGAAGGGGAGAGTAACCGCGCAGGTACTCGAACATCTCCTTCGAGTCCTCGCTGGTGCCGTAGTCGCTGGCCCAGTTCCAGCCGATGGTGAACTTATGATAGCGCAGCATGTCCATCACGCCCACCTCTGGGATGGCGACGCCAAACAGGTCCGGACGCTGGGTCATACAGGCACCGACGAGCAGTCCGCCGTTCGATCCGCCTACGATGGCCAGTTTGTCTTTGCAGGTATATCCCTCGCTGATCAGCCATTCTGCAGCACCGATGAAGTCGTCGAACACGTTCTGCTTCTGCATCTTCGTGCCAGCCAGATGCCATTCCTCACCATACTCACCACCGCCTCGGAGCGTCACCTGGGCATAGATTCCGCCTTGCTCGAGGAAAGAAACACGTATGGCTGAGAAACCCGGGCCTAACGAGATGTTGAAACCACCATAGCCGTAGAGGAAAACGGGGTTCTTACCGTTCTTTTTCATTCCCTTCTTATAAGTAAGGAACATGGGTATGCGCGTACCGTCTTTACTCTGGAAGAACACTTGTTCCGAGGTGTAGTCGTCTAAGCGGAAGTTCACCTTGGGTGATGTATAGAGCGTGCTCTCGTCCTTCTCCATATCATACTGGTAGACGGTGCCGGGAACGGTGAACGAGGTGAAGGTGTAGAAGCACTCAGGCTCCTTCTCGTCGCCCATGAAGCCCACGCTGCCCACTGATGGCAGACGGATCTCGTTGCGCAGCTTGCCGTCGAGACCGTAGAGATAGGCGTGGTCTGAGGCATCCTTCTGGTAGGTGAGGATGAGCTGGCGATTGATCACGTCGGAACCCGAGAGCACGTTCTCCTGCTCTGGTATCAGCTCCTGCCAGTTGTCTACGCCAGGCTGACGCATGTCGGCTATCATGATGCGGCCCTTCGGGGCACCGTAGTTGGTGTAGAGCCATATCTTGTCTCCCTCGTCGTAGGCGGGCATATACTGATAGTCCATGTTCGAGGTCATCTGTATGAACTGTGACTCCGGCTTGGTCAGGTCGCGCACGAAGAGGTTGTTGCCCGAGCCTGCACCGCTTTCGTAAAGATACATCTTCGTCTCTTTCTCATTGACATCGACATAATAGAATCGCTTGGGGTAGGCGGCGTTCTGATAGAACAGCACATCCTCGCTCTGGGGCGTACCGATCTTGTGATAGTAGATCTTGTGCCCTGAGTTCACGTTTGAGAACTCCTTGCCCTTTACCGGAGCGTCGTAGGCACTGTAGTAGAATCCGTCGTCCTTCCAGGCTGTGTTTGTGAACTTGGCCCATTCGATGTGATCCTCTGTCAGCTGTCCCGTCTTCAGGTCGATCACGAAGATCTCCTCCCAGTCGCTGCCGCTGCGTGAGATGGTGTAGGCTGCATATTTGCCGTTGTGTGAGAAATACACGCCCTTCAGGGCCACCGTTCCGTCGGTACTCAGCTTGTTGGGGTCGAGGAACACGCGTGGCTCGCCACCCAACTTGTCCATCACGTACATCACGCTCTGGTTCTGCAGACCATCGTTCTTAAAGAAATACCACTTGCCGTGACGCTTGCGGGGCGCAGAGAGCCTCTCGTAGTTCGACAATTCTGTCATTCGCTTCAGCAGCTTCCCACGGAAGGGAATCTTCGCCAGATAGGCGTTGGTCACCTTGTTCTCTGCCTCTACCCACGCAGCCGTCTGTGCGCTTGTGTCGTTCTCTAACCAGCGGTAAGGGTCGGCCACCTTTGTGCCGAAATACTCGTCAACGATACCGTCCTTCGCGGCCTTCGGGTACTGCAGTCCCTGTGCGGTCACCGCAGTCGTGGCTAATGTCGCCATCATCATAAAAATCAGTCTTTTCATACGTAATAATATTATCTTCAAATATGATGCAAAGATACAAAAAAATCCCGAAACCGCCAAGCCTTTCGGCAATTATTTTTGGGCAAATTCTATTCCGTTTCGCGTTTCATGTTTCAGCGTTTCAAAACCATTTTTTATTTTGCATAGTGTTCAGTCATTTTAGTCATTAGTCATTTAGTCATTTAGTCAATTGGTTTTTGAAAATGGAAAATTGTTCTATTAGAATATATTATATTATTATATATATTATAATATATATAATAATATAATATATTTAAATACCCTAAATGAATTTTTGGATTAAGCAAATGACTAAATGACTAATGACTAAAATGACTAAACGAAAAAACATTTTGAAACGCTGAAACATGAAACGTGAAACGCAAATACAGAAAAATGTTTACAAATGAAATGAGTGGAAAAATAGTCTAAAATGAAGCGAGAATTAAACTGGGTGTTTAGTGCCTGAAAACCGCCTATTTTTGATAACATATTGACTTTCAGTAATGATTATAGCCATTATTTTGGAGAGGTTACGAATTAGTTACATACAGGAGTCCGAAATTCTCCACGATTTGCGTAAACATCAATAACTCTTTATCGACCTCATTTGCGCTACAAAGGTACAAATAATAGTTGAACCAAACAAATAATTAGCAATTATTCAACAATAATTAACGAACATAGTTATATGGGGTATTTCCCCATCATATCAGTATTATATGGTAAATAGAATTGTTTTTCTTTGTTATTGATGACAATAGTGGTTATTAGTATTTCCCGAGCATATCGCTTGTATTGGTGGTTAGATTCTGTTAAACAATCATTAATGAATGTAATAAAATCAATAAAGAACCACAAAGACATATGCATCTTATGATATTATGTAAATCATTGCTATCCACTAATAAATCGTTGAGTTTTTTGAAATGATTGAAATAATAAGTTAGATAGATTCTTTGAGCGAACGGACTTTATTTCGTTCCTTTGCAGCCAAAACGTCTGCATATTACTTATACAAATATGTCTTCGCTCAATATGTGAAGTACTTTACATGTTGGAACCAACTTCTAATAATGATGTTCGGACAACAGTGTAATCACGAGAGTATGCGTGACTTGATTATCGCCATAGAGGCGTATTACTATAGGTGTTATCATCTCAAGCTTGGCAAACATATAACCAGGAGTAATCAGAATCAGAACCAAGTCAATACCAACTGCGACTACCGCATCTTCGAGGAATGCACCTATTATTTTGTTAGTGAGGTCGGGCGCAAGAGAGCGAAAAACATCTTCAAACTTAATGGAAACGTCTATGCTTTCGATACATAACTATTTCGCTATGCTGGGATATCTTTGGCGGGCATAGTTTTGAAAGTATAAGGGAGGAGTTAAGATATACTTTCCATATGACTTGGAATAATTCTTCCTTGCATACTTCCACGTAACGACGGCATCAGTTTTTGACTCCAAAGCTATGGACAAAATTTCCCACGAGCATAGCTCCTATTATGTTTTCGACCATAGTTACAATGCTTTCAAGGAACTCTATCGCATACACCATGGGGAGTCATTCTCATTTCTGTGTTCGAAATCTATACTGTTTAAATATGGAATAATCTCACAAGCAGACGAAAATCTTTTTTTAGGACATTTGAGCAAACATCTCTTCATAATAGAAACAAGTACACTCGGTATTAAATTGCCATTGTTGTCTATAGTCTCGAATCGTATTTCACGTTTTAGTTTTGATTTATACAGCATTCCCCATGTAAGTTCGTGAAATGGAGGATTTCCATATACAATAGTATAGATCAGTACGCCTAAACGATATATCTCTGCCTTGAAATTCAAGTCATGTTTATGCAATAATATGAATGGATTTCTACTAAGAGATTCAGGTTCTATATACTCACAAGTGGCACCCATATAAGGAAACAAATTATTATCCGTGATATCAGCCACCATATCATAATCTATCATTTTAAGTTTACCGTCATTTGATAGAAGGAATTGTCCAAGATGGAGGTCACCATGTACAATGTTCCTTGAATGTAAAAATGCAACCGAACGTACAATCTGATTTATAATTTCAATTTTTGTGTTTATTGACATCGTAAAGCATATTTCCTCTAAATTCTTGCCTTCAAAATATTGAATAACATAGAACATTGATTCAATGTCGTAATGTAGTAATTTTAGGAAATAGTCAGAGTCTTGTAATTTCTCAATGATAGACATTTTTTTAGAAAAACTAGATTTTTCATCTATTCCGCTATGTAGGAATATCTTCAAGAACATCCTTTGTCCCAAAATGTCTTTTACGATAAAACACAAATTGGTCCCTCTCTGCCTAAGTAACATAATTTCTATAAATTGTTTTTGAAGAGATGATATTTTTGCATTTATGTCAATATAAACTTTATCTTTAGATAAACTATCGCTGAATTGAAGGAATCCTAAAATCAACAACTCTTTAAAGAAAAACATATACTTTCCTGTATGATTAATTGATGCAATCTCTGAGACATGTCTGGGTTGGCGATATTGGAAAAGATATTCACTCAAGTCTTGAGTTATGCAATATATATATTTTGACATCCTGTCTATAATTATGAATTTATATTTACTGTCTATGCATGATAAAAAGATATGTTTGACCGCATCCTTTATTGGAACGATGTTATATTTGTCTGGGAAAAAGTAATAATGGTTCTTTATATTCTTGTCCGTTGGACAGTAGTCTTCGTTCAATACGACCCACATAGAATCATCCAAACAGAAATAACTACGTGGCATAATCCTGTCTATGCAATGGTAAAATACTTGATTATCCATTTTTATTCGCCTAATTCTAATTGATTTTTAATTAATCTATAATAGTAACCTCGTTTATTAATTAATGTACTATGGGTTCCTTCTTCTATAATAGAGCCATGATCCATGACAAGGATAATGTCTGCACCTTTAACGGTACTAAGTCTATGAGCCACAATGAAGACGGTTTTTGAGAGTAAGAAAGGTTGCAAGTTCTCAATTATTTCTTTTTCATTGCGGGCATCAAGAGAGTTGGTCGCTTCATCAAAAAAAAGAATATCTGGATCTTTATAGATTGCCCTTGCTATTAAAAGCCTTTGTTTTTGTCCTTGGCTGAGAGTCATTCCGTTATCACCAATTTGGGTGTCATATTTATATGGCAGACTTTTCGCAAATGTGCTCACATTGGATATTGTGATTGCTTGGTGAAACTTTTCCTTGTCGAATGGTTTTCCCATTATGATGTTACTTTTAACGGTTCCTGAAAAGATATATCCATCTTGTAGAACAGCTCCACAACAATTTCGCCAGGACTCATTTTGTATGTCTTTAATATTTATATCGCCGATTGAGATTCCTCCTAGGGTTGGCTCATATAGTTTCAATAAAATTTTTACAAATGTTGTTTTCCCACTACCACTTGATCCAACAATGGCAATGGTTTTTCCCATGGGTAACTCAATATTTATATCATGCAGGACGTAATTATCAGACATAACATATTTAAAATAAAGATGGTTTACATAAATTTTCCCTTCATTAAAATTAACATTGTTTGTCTTTCCATCTTTTTCATTCTTGATGGAAAAAATACAATTCATTCTGTTTAAACATAGCTTGGCATCTTGATAGCTTCCTATAAAGGTTAGAAATTGTGCTATGGGAACATTCAGTTCACCTATTATATATTGAATTGACATCATCATACCCAATGTTATATATCCTCGTATAACAAAATTGGCTGAAACAAATGTAATCAAGATGTTCTTCAATTCATTGATAAATATATTACCAACATCTATATACTGGTCTATTTTAAGCATCTTCAGGTTCACTAAATATGCCTCAGTCTGGATATTTTCAATCTCAACTTTGTTTTCCAGTTCTTGATTCTGAAGTTTTATTTCGGTAATGCTTTTCAATATTTCATAATACTTGCTTTGGCTTTTTGATTTAATGACAAATAATTCATGGATCAAATTCTTCTTCTTGTTAATGAAGATATAAGTCCATAAGATATAAAGAGTACTCCCTAATGAAAACAAGAAGAAAATAAACCCATTGTATATAAGCAAGACAATCCCTAGAACAAGTAATGTAATTAAGGAAAAAGCGAAATCTATAAAATAGACAGTGACAAAACGTTCTACTTTATCATGATCTTGCAATCGTTGGATAAAATCTCCCATTTGTTTTGAGTCAAAGAATCTGACAGGCAGCATCAGCATTTTGGAGACTAGCTCCGTAAGTATTTTTATGCTGAGTGTGGAACCAATCTTAAGGACTATACTTCTTCTATAAAATACAACGAACATATTTCCCGTTACCAGAGCCATCTGTCCAGATAAGACAAGCATAATCAAGTTTATATCCTTTCTTTCTATGCCACTATCGACAATTATTTGTGTGAGAAACGGAAATGCCAGTTGTATAACTGCTCCCAAGATGACTCCAATTAATATAGAGAAGAGAGCTTTCCTAAATGTAAGTAGAATCGGTAGGAATGATTTTCTCTCAGTATTCTTCTTTTCCGATAATCCTCCACCATATTTAAAAGGCTCAAGAAGAATCACAATACCCTGTTTCTCCTTTTCAATTGTCTTGGGTGACCAATGTTGTACAAAGTCGTCTAAAGATAACCTGATACGCCCTTTGGCTGGATCAGCAATATAAAAGACTACTTTTTCTTTCAATCTATTTACTTTATATAAAACAACGAAGTGGTTATTATTCCAAAACAGGATACAAGGCAATTGTACTTCTTGAAGTAACTGTTCGACATAAACCATGCCACAAGTGACATCAAAATTTGACTTCTGGGCAATCTCGACAACTGAAGCTAATGAGATCCCATCTTTAGATATGTAATATAGATAGTCATTTTCATCGAAAAGGTCCTCAATTCCATAATGCTTACATATCATCTTCAGGCATGCCATAGCACAATCAACACTGTCATATTGCCTTATAATAGGGAACCTGCCAAACATCGACTTAATACTTCTTAGCATCGTCTTTATATACTTCTTTCTTCTTAACTTTCTTTCCCTTGTTTAGGGTAAATGTCAGACATAACATGATTTTCCGTACATGTATGTCGTCTCTCATATCAATTACTCCTGTTTGATTATAAATTCTTGTATGCCCTTTTAGATTACCAAAAGGCTGAACAAATACCATATATAAATCAAGATAGTCATTGATAGCATAATTAATCATTCCTGTACTCGAATCATAGGGCTTATTGTAGCCATTATACAGAAGTTCCTTGCTGTTATACGTGTATTGTATAATGGCAATAAGTCGGGATGAGATAAACCAACTGCTTTGTATTTGCCCCATATATGAAAATGCGTTCTTTTTATAAGATTTGTTTGACGCTATATGACGATAGCGTACGTCTCCATAGAAACTGACGTTCCACCATTTTGCCAAATGGCAGGACAGAGTAAAATCTTGACCACAATCACGGCTCTTATAAATGTTTGTATATTCTAAGATCGCATGGTTCTCTTCTGCTGACAATTCATTAACTATCTGGTTGTTCGTAATTTTGAGAAAAGAGGAAGTCTCCAGGTAGAAGTTTCCTTTTGAATAACTATATTCCAATGATAACGTTCCTCTTTTTTCTGGCTTGAGGTAAGGATTTCCTTTGGTAAAGAGGTTAGAGCTCTCTTTCTTAATGAAAGACAGCATTTGCCATATACTGGGTTCTTTGAGATATGAAGAATAACCAAGGGCAAGATTATTATTATCATCCCATGCGTAGGAAATTTTGAATTTTGGGAATATATCTGTATCCTTGACCTTTATTCCGTTAGAAAAGGACCGATGGTAGTTTTGAAAACTTAGTCCAGCGTCAACCATCCAATGATCCCCAATACTTTTCATGAATTCGCCATACGCAAAGAGGTTATTGCAATGATAGTTTTCCGATAAATCAGAGAATCTATTATTGTAGACTCCTTCGTTGCTCTTATGCGAAAACTTAATTCCACTATAAAGCACAGCCGACTCACCAATTTTTCTGTTGTAGTCTGCTTTTATCCCATATATACCTTGGTCTTCATTCTGCAGAACAAGGTTCTTATCAGTATAATACGCATCATTATCCTTGATAGTTTTCCTATTGAATGAAATCTCTGCGATAAAGTGATTCCTCTCATCCTTATAGTCTGCGTATCCTTTATAATTCTGGGTATTCACTTTTTCTTTCTTCATTGCATAGATATCTTGCGAAGGAAGATCATATCTGTCCAAGAATCTCTCCCTATAGAGGGACAGATAACCATCAATCCCTACTTGAAGCCTTTTATTTGCTTGAAATGAATATCCATAGAAGAATTCGTTGTCACATTCCTTTCGGGGGGATACAACATACTTATCATTTGACAAAAGTGATTCTTCTCTGTCAAATATCTTATTCTCGGTATATTGCTTAAGACTCCGATAATATTGTTTGTAAAACAAATAAATAGAAGATTTTTCTGTTTCTAATCCAAGATTGATCTTTGTATCATTCATTGTGGCATCGACAGAGGTCTTGTTATCAATCATTAAAGAGTAGCCTTGCTCTTTCTTAGTTGTAATATTCATGACAGCTGTATAGTTCTGATTAGCATATTTGCTTGGAACATTATACATAATCTCCACATTCATAATACTCTCTGGCGCTATCTGATCTACAAGGCTGTTGTCCGTAAGCTCTATGCCATTCTTGAGTATCAAGATATTGCTACTCCCCTTAATGTGAACAGTGCTGTTACAATCAACAAAAACGGTCGGAATGTTTTCTAGTAGCCTAGAGGTCAGTCTGACCTTTTCTTTCATCTGATCTGTAAAAGTATAATTGAAATTTATCCTGTTTCTGACTTTCGTTCTAATGCCAGTGACCATAATATTCGGTAACGAATTATTGTTTGATGTCAATTGCAGGTTGATAACCCCTTCTGTACCTCTTTGATAAGACCTAACCATTTTCTTATCATAGCAAACGTGTGTCACCTGAATAATGTAATCTGCACCTTCATTAATCCTTTGGGAGTTTAGTTCATATATACCCAAGGAGTCTGTCACTACACCTGTAATAAATGTCGAGTCTTCTGACATCAGCACAACATTAGCGAACTCAATAGGCTCGTTAGTTACAGAGTCTGTAACTATACCGGTTATTCTCCCTTGTTTTTGTGCGAGGCAGATACTAGAACTCGCAAAAAACACAAATAATACAAGTGCAATTTGCTTCATCTTAAAAAATAAAGGAATTATGATCAATATTAGCTTCTTGATGCTTCTTTTGTATGTTTTTTATTATCCTTAGAAGATCAAATTGACGACACTCATTAATCAGGCCACATTTCTCACACTTAAAATCCTGAGGCCATTTATAATATCGCATAATCTTCTCTGGACCCTTCATATCGTCGATAATCTCAGACGTCTCATCTTTATATAGAATCATTAACATGTTCTTGATCTCATCGTCACCATATCCTTTAAGTCTCAGTTTGACATAGTCTTTAATGCCGTAATAGTACTTATAAGCCGCAAAATTCTTGTCCTTAAGAAATTCAGATATATATCCATAAGCCTCCTTGAGGAATCCCGCTTTATAATTCAACATAAAGAACAGCATTTCCAGCTTCAAATCTAATAAATCTCGATTTGTATGGAATACCAACATTTCATTAAAATTGAAATTGAACATTTTCAATATACTGTAATCGGCATTTATTAACCTACACATTCTTTGAAGCTCCTCTTTCGAAATATTTTCAATGTCTCTAAGGGAGTTTAGACTGTAATAGGTATCATTAAGTACCTCGTAATGCTTCTTTTCTGTTGGGAATTGGCTCATTCCAGGAACAACGATATAATATGAATTCAGTCCCATGAACGATACATCTCGGATAAAAATCTTATATCCAAGCTTGCTTACAAAGTCTTTGATAAATTCTATATCACTTTTATCGGTTATATCTAGATTCTTATTCAAGCCTTTATATTCATATGAAGGTGTCTCCCTGAATAAAGAAACCGACCAGTCTCCGCTACCATCAAGAAAGAGTTTGTTTCCATTTGTGAAAACAAAGGTTTCATCGTATTCAGGATTATCAGCATACTGTTCAAAAGTTATATCATACCATGAGAGACCTGTTGCTGATTGATATAATTCCGTGAGACATCTTTCTAAAGCAACCCCAGGATTAAGGGCAGAGCCTAGATTGAAATTGTATTTTCCCTTTTCTTCATCAACCACAAGAACGCCGAGGACAGGAATACCAATTCCCAATGAACAATCTTTGATGATAAGAGTATATTTGTTCTCATCCAGCAATTTTTGGACAATATTATACACAGGATAATCTTTGAATTCTGAAATAGGTATTGTGGGCGGGGTTAGGTTTCTCCTATAAATCTGTGTTCCTGCATAGCGTTCGAATAATTCGCAGAACCCTTGAATCAAGGCTTCTTCCTTAGTGTTTCCACTTGCCATTCCATTTGAGCCACATGAAATTAGTATTAATTCTATGGGTAACATAATCTCTCCTTTTACTTCTGTAGAGTAAAAAGGAACACATATAAAATCTTTAAACTGTAGATAGTCTTTAAAAAAAAGAATTGCCTCGGTTTTTGTTGAGATAAAAGGGAATAAAGATTTTAGGAAATGGAAATGATTCTCTATTTCTGTTTCTACAGGGACTATTATCTCGTTTGGATCGTAAATAAAATCTAAAGAAAGGTCATTGCTTATCAAATACCGCTTATAATAGCAGTCTTCCATCTGAGTCAAATTATACTTCACGGCATTTTTAAAGCCTCTAAATAGCATGTTGTTTTGAAGTCTTTCCATAAATTCTGCATAACCGCTTGCCAAAGCATAATCATATGTTATCCCTTTCCCATTTGTCCCAATATTAAGACCTGAAAATCTTCCTGACATACTCACACGTGTTGTAAAGAGACAGTTATTGTTACTATAGGATGCTTCTTGTAGAAAAATTCCCACTTCATCCAAATTTTTCCTTATTATATTTATTGTTTCTGATGGCTGACGTGCTTTATATTGTTTCATAATTATATAAATAATCGGATTTGGCATATATATTTAGAACCTGATAACGTTTTTTTTCAAGAATTTGAAAATAAAGGGAAGGATTGCCCCTTCCCTTTATTTACTAATTGTAGTGGCTAAAATGTCATCTTGGTAGCTTCCTTCTTTTTTCCTGTACAAGTAACAGTTTTAAGCTTAGCTTGTGAGCCTGATCCACCAATAATGTTACGCATTTCGTCTTGTGCAATGTTCTGCATCTTTACTTTTAATGAAGTCGGTTTCATTTTTTAAAATTTTTAATTAATAATAATCCCATAGTTAAGCGTCAGGGGGATGCTCTCATTTTATGCATGAGTACATTATCGCTTGCAAAGATACGAAGAATATGTGAATTAGAAAAACGCTACAAGTTACATCGTTGCAGTTGCTAATATTGAAACATTTGATTGTCAAGCAATTAGACTTAATTTTATAACGTCATTTGCAACATATATTTCTGTCACAATATGCATAATTACAAGTTTAATAATCATTTTAGAAGTTTCTTGGATGTATTTATCATATTATGGAGGTGCCTTTTTGTTTTGAATAAAATAATTCGGCTTTATTTGGGAATTTTACATATTTGTATCCATGAAATCCTCTTTTGATAATCAATAAAAACTCCAGAAGAGGCCCGTTATGGTTAGTTCTATTTCCCTGCGAAACAACAGATAATTACAGTTCGAAAGAAGATTTTGAGGTGAAACAATTTTTTATGGTATTATGACCTTTTGTAACTGTTCAAACAATATATCATATGTTATATTACGTAAAGGGCTTTTTACTGGATGCAATTTCTCTACCCCTTTACGTGCATAAATGATTTGTGCTATATAACCAGGATATTTACTAAGCAGATATTCATTTCGGAGGAACCATTCAAATTGTGCTGGGGTGATGGGACTGAATTTCTGGACTTTACGAACTTGTATCCATGAGCGATTCCCTTGAGAATCAATCTTCCAGAGAATATCCGAACGGTTGGTAAGGGTACCACGTTCAAACTTCAAACCATCTTCCTCAAATGCAATATATTCCCTTACGAACTGGATCATCTGAGTCTCAACTTCCCATGAAGACATTTCTATAAGGCTTGGCTGAATGTATCGGGCAGGAACTATGTTTTCTTCAGTTACGGCATGGCATAAGTTCCACCCTGTAACATCTATTGGCTGGTATGTGCATGGATCATACTCAAACAGGCATGGCACGAGCCGACTTCTTATACAATCATCAATGAACATTCTTCTCTCCAAATCCCATTTCCAGGGTTTATCGGCATATTGGTTCCGCAATAGGTTCTCTCCAATTCTAAGATAGGCTTCAGGATACGTCAGTTGGACTGCAAACACCTGATTTCCGAAGATAATCGAAAAGTCCTCGAAGATTGTATCACTTTCATCACTGGTGAAAATATATGCATGTCCGAACAACTCCCCGTTGGGTCGCTCTGAAATACACTTCTCTATTCGTTGGATGGCAACATGTCGCAAATTACAGAAATGCTGATAACGCTTCCTTCTGTTTTCTTCACGAATCCGCTCTTCCTCTTCCCTTTTCTTACGTCTCTCTTCCCGTTGCTTTTTGTTTTTCTCCTTTCTTTGCCGTGCCAGTTCTTCTTGCTGTTGCATCCATCTCTCATGTTCGCGACGTATCTTATCCCTCTCTTCCATGAAAATGCGGTGACGTTCTTCGGACTCTCTCTGTCTTTGCTCAAACTCTTTCAGCCACTCTTGATATTCCTCTTCACCCTTTTTACGCTCTCTCTCGAAACGGAGATGCCACCTGATACGTCTGCGGCGATAGATCTCGTCACGATGTGCCGTCTGTTTCAAATCAAGCCATATAAAGGTAGAGAAGAATCCAATTATGCCTGTTACCGAAGGCAACATCCACGAATACATCTCCCTCTTTATCGTACTATGATATTCCCAGAAGAAGTCAAAAAACCAATAATATAGCCAAGGAAAAATGAGATAATACCAAATGAACGGGAAAGCAATCCATAAAACCAGCCCCCAACCTGCCCAAGGATATTCACGCCATGCTTTATAGTGTTGTTTTCCCCAAGCAAATTTGAGAACTAATCTCCAATGTTTTGGCAGCATGAATACTATCTTCTTCATCACTTATATATATAGAAGAGCCATTTTAGCAATGGCCCTAATACAGAATCAATCAAAAAATAGCTTTTTAACTAGCATTTCTGAGCCAATGCAAGCATATATTTAAGTCCTGTAATAGTGCCACCGGAAACCGTTGACATTACAGATATACAATCCAATAGCAGTGAACCCTTCCTACTTTGGATTACAGGAGAAGCACACAACGAAAATTAATGCTGTTCAATAAAATAACTTAAAAACACACAAATAGAACATTTTTTTTCGTTATTTATTTGCGAAGTTAGACAAAAAATGTCTATCTTTGCAAACAAAATAACAAGCACGAGATAATGGCGAGCATTGCAAGTTGGATATATGATAAGCCGCTCAGAGGCAATTACACCTTCACACACGATGAGATGGCGCGGGCATTCCCTGACATGAGTGCCGGCAGCATTGCACGGGCGCTGACCAGAGAGGTGAGCAAGGGACGGATTATGTCGCCCCTGCGCGGCTTCTACGTCATTGTGCCGGATGAGTATGTGCTACGCGGGGCCGTGCCGCAGTCGTTTTACTTGGACGACATGATGCTCCACCTGGGACGCAAATACTATGTGGCTCTGTTGAGTGCGGCAAGTTATCACGGAGCTTCGCATCAAGTCCCGCTGCGGTTCAGCGTGATGATAGAGCCACCCGCCATGCGTGACAAGAAGGGAGAGAAATACCTCACGCATTATTTCTGCAAGAGCCATATTCCTGAGGCATACGTGGAGAGGCGGCAGACGCGGACGGGCTACATTAACGTGTCGTGTCCTGAACTGACGGCAGTGGATTTGCTGACGTATCAGGCTAAGACAGGAAGTGTTTCGCGGGCAGCCACTGTTCTGGCTGAACTGGCTGAGAAACTGGATTTTGGGCGCTTAGGTGCTGACTTCGTGAAGGAGGTGCCGGTAACCAGTCTGCAGCGCCTGGGCTATATTTTGGACGAGGTGCTGGAGGAAGGGAAAGCGGCAGAGTCGGTGTACAGTCTGTTGAAGTGTTCCGGTTTCTTGCTCCAGTATGTGCCCTTAAAGGCAGGAAAGAGCAGCGAGGGGTGCGAAAGGAACGCCAAGTGGAGAATTATTGTGAACGAAACCATCGAGATTGACGAGTTATGATACCAGAGCGATATATTACTGAATGGAGCGAGCAGGCCCCGTGGGTGGTGAATAAATTCATCGAACAGGATTTAATAGTCTGCCGTGCGTTAGTATCTATCTATAGCGATTCATTTCTTGCGGAGCATCTGGCGTTCAGAGGTGGCACGGCATTAGGCAAGTTGTATCTGAAACCACAGCCCAGATACTCGGAGGACATCGACTTGGTACAAGTGAAGGCAGAACCCATTAAAGAGACGATAGACCATTTAAGGGATGCGCTGGCTTGGCTGGGCGAGCCAGTGGTGAAGCAAAAGAAGCACAACAATACGTTGGTGTTCAAGGTGCAGCCGACGGATATGGATGCGGGCGAGATTCACTTGAAGGTGGAGATTAACTGCAAGGAGCATTTCTCGGTATATCCGATGGTTAGGGTGCCTTTTACGGTGGAAAGTTCGTGGTTCAAAGGTGCATGCGAGGTGCTGACCTATGAGTTAGCAGAACTGACAGGGACGAAACTGAGAGCTGTGTATCAGCGGAGAAAAGGACGTGATTTGTTTGATCTGTGGAAGATACTGTCAATGCACCCCGAATTGGATAAAGGGAAAGTGATGGAGAGCTATGAGCGCTATCTTGGCTTCACGGCATCACACTTGCCTACGTACAAGGAATTTTTGCTGAATATGGATGGGAAGCTACAAGATGAGGAATTCCTGACGGACACGGAAATGATTCTTGGGCCACAGGTGGAGTATGACCCACAGGTGGCGTGGGAAAAGGTGAAAGCGGAGTTGGTGGAGAGGCTAAATACTGAAGTTTGAATTTTGATGGTGGTCGTATTTGACCATGGACAAAAGTCCAAGGGCGTGAAATGTCCAAGGGCTTCATTGCCGAATCTTCTTTCGACAATTCTCCTCAAATTCTACGGCTAATGTAGATAAAAGCCGTAATTTCTCACATAGGTTGTAGTGCATGCCAATATTAACGTTTATTACGGATTTATGGTAAGTTTGCCAGAAATCCGTAATGAGAATGGTTGAAAACTTACGCAATAAAGGAAATCTGCACCATTCCGAGGTGGGATGATGCAGACTGAAAGTGATAAAAGATTTGTATTACTTGATGGTGATCCAGACGGGTTCGCCTTTGTCTTTGGCGGCGACGATTTTGTCCTTGAGGCGCTTGAGCCAGATGTTGGAGTTGAGCACCATGCCCTTTTTCAGGTTCTGACCAACGAGAATGCAACCTTCGGTGTCGTTCGAGGTGTTGCCTGCATGGATGCGGATGCCGCTGAACATGGGGACTCCGAGGAGGATAGGTAGCCACTTCTGCATCTTCGGCGAGAACGAGATAACTACAGCGTAGCGACCTTCTGGGATGGCTGAGCAGCCTTTTATCTTGCGGCCTCCGTGGGCGTAGTCTCGCCAAGTAGGTTCAAGGGTGTCGCAGAAGTAAACTTCCTTTTCTCCTGACAGATATTCATCGTCTATTCGTTCTACGATGGCAAGCCTGCCTATCGTGTAGGTCTTGCGTTTGGCTATGCGTGTTAATACTAATTCCATAATGTTTCAAATTTCAAGATTAATGTTTAAAATTTGGAGGCGGTGGTGAAACCACCAACCTCCTTATTGTGGCAAAGTGGCAAAGTGGCGTTGTGGCACTTTTCAGTTCTCCACTTTCAGTTTATGCCAATGCTTGCTATCAGTTTTCTCTATCCAACCGTCGCGACGCCAGCGGGTGATGATGTTACGCAAGGCTGACTCACCACAGTAGCCGCGCTTCAATGCCCGCAGATCGTCCATTGAGAATGAAGGCGCCAACTGGTCGAAGATGGAGTGGTTTGCACCATACCTCTGGCATTCATCCTGCGCGATGACGTACTCGTTGCGGAGTGCCTCGCCGAAGACCTTTATCTGCTGCGCAAGGCAATACTCAGCCATCATCAGCGCAAAGTCGAGACAAGACTTTGATTCACGGGCACAGCCAGACAACATGTGGAAGATGACCCCACAACGAAACCCTATGACAGCCGCACGCTTGCGATAGGTGTCCTTTACGTGGTCAATGTCCTTGGCAGCCTCTACGCGCTTTTCCTCTACCCACGTCTCGATGGCCTTGCGTAAACGAGGTACGTCAACGAGACCTGTAAACGAGCGCAATCGGGTGACGGCCTCCTGAATCCTTGCTTCATCCTCAGCGGAACGCTTGCCGAACTTCGGCATCTTCGAGAATGAGGCATCTGGCATTTCGGCCACCAAGATACGCGAAGAAAGTCCGTTTTCGATATTGTCCGACTTGAAGCACTTCCGCATGGCCCCGTTCGTGCCGAGCATCGTCCAATTATACGCGACATTCACCACGCCAGACTCTGCGGCATCAGAGTTATAGTCCTGTCCCCACTCACCGAAGTCAAAGCTCAAACGGTAGATATCGTATTTGCTACTCCACGAGCCAGCACCATTCGTTTTTCGAAGGGTGTCCAGTTCCTCGCCAAAACTATAGATGGTATGCCCCTGCGCGTTCTTGAATCGCTTCAACAGCGTGGAACAACTGACAGTTACAGGTACCACGCGAATCAAAACATGCGGGTCTTCGGGAGCCTTTTCGTTGGCTTTGCGGCCCTTCTTGCGCTCCTTCCATTCCTCCTCCCGCTTGCGGGCTAAGGAATCCTCTTCGTCGAGTTGGCGCTTCCAGATGTCAACGGCATTCTTACAAACGCTCTTATTCGAAGCCTGCTCGCCACGGATAATCGACATTAGCCCGAGGCGGTGCGTATTGCCGTCACAATACTCTACCGTTACCTGGTCAGCGTAGGCTGCCGCAATGGGCATCACCGAACACAGCACAGGCATGTGCATCGTAACTGGCACACCAACGAGACTTTCACGCAGTCCGATAGGCAGCGTCTTCACATTCACCTTCACGCCTGTCTCTTCGGCAACCACCTCGGCATCCTCGACTTCATCAGAAGGAATGCCCATTTCGAGGGCGTTCACAATCTGATCCATCAGGCGCGAACCCTTGGTTGGCTCCTTGCAAGCCGAGTGGATAATGCCTCGCATTTCCTGAGCCGACAACCCGAAACGTGGCATCGTCTCCAACAACCATTCCTCGTTGTTGTCGCAGATGGCGCGTAGGTTAGCAGCCAATTGGTGCAGCCGCTTATTACGCTCGCCTTCGCTGGGTTCACCGCCAGTTCTGCGCCAGTACTCACTAATAATAGAAGTATAAGGAATGCCTTTGAAGTCCTGCGGGAACTTCCTTTCACTTTCCGCTACGGGAGCCGTCGGCACAATTGCCGGAGCCGCTGGTGAGGGCGTGGGGCTGTCATCGTCTGGGTCATAATAAGAACCGTCTTCGGTACGCCCATCAATGCTCAAACCTCTGTCGGTATAAGCCTTTCTACGCTGAGCCACCTCTTCCTCTGAAAGCTGCTGATACCACCCATCCGCACGATAAATCTCATAATCGGCTGGTGTGATGTAGATAAACCTCTCAGGCGTGAAGCACGAAGTATCAGGAGCCACACCAAGTGCCTTACAATAGGCCCTCTGCGCTTCGGGCACCGTCATACCCATCGGCAGTCGGATATCGATGTGCAGTTTCCTACGAGCCGAGTAGTCCTTATGCAGCATCATGCCCTGCCACTCGCCGCCAATCTCAATATCCAGTTGTTCCGAACGCTTATTGGCTTCTTCCACCAGCGAGGCATCATCAATATCCACACACGTCTGCCAAGTGAAACTCTCCGGATCAATATGCTCGCGGTCACGATAGTTGTCGCGGAATCGGCTGTAGTGCGGGCAACGGAAAGGCAGATACCCTTTCAACTTCCGCTGTTCCTCTTCGTCAGTGGCGGCATTGATGCGTTCTGCCAGTTGCTTCAACCTCGGCGACTGTATTAGCGTATCGTAGTCAGGGAGCGGGCATTCTGTTACGAATGCCCTGGATTGCTCCTTCGTCTGACGCGGGTTGAGTGCTATCATCCTGCGGATTACTTCCATATTGTTTCCTCCTTTCTGGTTTTAAGGTAAGACAAAATCTGGTCGGCCTCCTCTTCGTAGAGCGCCTTGGTGAGTGCCAGCCC
>JAEEGJ010003706.1_pt1 | contig 56287 bp, 57 predicted proteins | sample 8958761 | NCBI WGS metagenome assembly JAEEGJ01 (sample SAMN16246546, study PRJNA631951) | gut metagenome | biome: gut microbiome; feature: rumen; material: RS-attached | host: Bos | place: Iran: Karaj | collected 2018-10
CAAAATAGTCTGGCTATCTAAACCGAAAATTTACTAATTAAAGGTTTTTGTTCTCTGAACAATTTTTAGGAATTGTTTCAGGGTTGCATTGTTGTTCATTTGTCAAGGTACATGCGCCTGTTTCCGTCAGACGCAACTCAATTAATATATCATGCGTCATATCCGTTGTCAACAGGTTTTTGAAGAAAATTTTTCCACCGACGTTTGATTCCTCAATACGCGGTGGAATTCTATTATAGCATCATGATTTTTTGTTTGTCAACAAGGTATTTACGCTATTTTTGAATATTTTCAGGCTTCAAAATCAGCTTGGTAATTTCCTTATTAAATCCGGGTCCGGCGACAAACTGTGTGACCCTATCGTTAAGCATATCTTTATGGTAGAAATGCACATGCCCTGCAAGAACTGCTTTAACAGGACTGTCAGCCTTTAATATCTCATCGATGAAGGCCTGTGTAGTTTCATCCGGTGTGCAGGAGTTGGATCCCAAAAGTACTCTTGATCTGGCATCTGCTCCCTGGCCCCAAATGGCTTTGCTCATCTCCCATAGTGAATCTCCCACTCCGGGTTCAATGGGAACATGTACGGAGACTATTACGGTTTTGCCAAGGGTACATACTCTTCGAAGTTCCGCAAGAGCTGCCGGTGTTACCTTATTGCAATAGTCATCTGCAATCAATACAACAACTTCATCAAACTCAATGCTTCTGACCCCGTTTGATATGTCGGATATCTGTGAAAGTCTTGGCAGATATTCGCTGAAAGCCAAACTCGTATAGTACTCGGATCCGTACTCAAAATCGTGATTTCCTATTCCATATAAGTAGGGAGTCTCAAGTTCGGACAGTTTCCCGGAAACAAATTCAATTCCGGCATACATGGCAGAATCCACCACATCTCCACCCAAAACAAAGAGATTTGGCTCTTCACTTTCCACATATTTGATAACAGACTCAAATGACTCGTCTGCATGTGATCCGTCAAAGCATTTGAAATACTCGTATCTTTCCTTTGCCTTCTCTGCTACGGAAGGATCTCTGTCGTCGCAAAGAGATATATGATTGTCGGCGGTAAAAACCAGCTCGAACTCCTCTGTGAGCCCCGGAACGGTGATTACCTCTTCATGCACGGTTATATCATCCGGCACGGGAATCTTTTTCTCAACCTTTATGCATCCTGTCTTGGCGCCAAATAAGGAGGACAATTCGGTTTTTACCACATAATCATTATTAAAGCTGCAACCTGATAAGGTCGCAAGCATCACTATAAGTACTGTCAGTCCTCTGCGTCCACGCATCCAAATCCTCCCGGATGTCAGACCTCCTTAATGGCCGCCTCCCAGCATCTCTCAGGAATTCTCGGCCAGGTACACTCGCCCTGTTCCCTCTTGCATAAGGACATTGCAATCCTCAAAGCTTTCATGTGATAGGGATTACCATCACGCAAAGTTCTTTTGGTTAACATAATCCAGTAAGGAGCGTGGGCAGGAAGTCCGGCTTCATCTATTTCATTAATAACTTTTTCTACATCATAAGAAACGGAAACAAATTCAGTGTTCCACTTTCCGCTTACGTTATCTATAATAGCAAACTGTGCTTTACCTTTGCTTCCGAGAGGCATCCCTACAGAGCCGGGATTGATTAATGTCTTGCCGGCCCACTCGTACTTCCACTGTCTGTGAGTATGTGCACAGAGGATTAAGTCGGTATCGCAGGATTCCATGACTTCCTTTGTATTGTCCATATCCCTGACAAGTTCTTCATTTGATTTCCTGGGAGATCCGTGGCAAATCGTGATTGAAGGAGCTCCCACAAAATCAAGTTTCCTTGAAATAGGAAGAGTTTCAAAGAAGTCTATGTCTTCATTATTTAAGTTGTTATATGTGTAGTACAGCATTCCCGAGGTGGAGCAGAAGTCATTCCACTGTGTCTCTCCTGCGGATTTTCTGTAATCTATCCAATAATCTTCTTTATTTCCTTTAATAAACCAGCAAGGGTATTTTTCCTTAAGTGAGTAAAGACGTTCCATAACTCTTCTGGGTTTAGGCATATCAGCCACATAGTCACCCAAGAATATAAACGCATATGCGCCTCTCCAAAGTGCTTCTTTAATGCACTTCTCAAGAGCAGCATCATTACCGTGGATATCACCCATAACAGCTATTCTCATAATTCACCTAACCTTTCAGATATTTCATCTTACAGTAGGAGAATAAAATAGCCTTGAATAATGTTTTTATCCTTTTTGAATAGAGATTTTATCTTTTTTGTATATTATTTGTATCGCCCGGTTCTCTTTCGGATCTTGTCCATGAGCTCATTTACACTAGGAAGAGAAGGCAGAAATGCCGTGGGGTTTCTCTTGACCAGCTTGTCTGCCAGCTGACTTAATGCCTCCTGAACCTCGTCTCGTTTCTCGGTTACTCTTCCGGCGAGTTCGTCTCGTCTCTCCACAAACTCCTCACGCTTCTCAATAACTCTCTCGGTGAGTTCTTCCTTCTTCTCCGTTACCTTCTCGGTAAGTTCTTCCCTCTTCTCCGTTACCTTCTCGGTAAGCTCCTCTTTCTTCTCCGTTACCTTCTCTGACAAATCATCGCGAAGCTTCTCCATCTTGACAATGACACTTCTGATATCAAGAGCGGTCTTAATACTGAATCCCAAGTCAGTAAGAAATAAAGCGCTTAAGAAAATTGCCAGTATAATCTGCGTATCATTTGAAATGCTGAAAAGTACCTTTTCAAAAAAGTTGTGAACCCATTTCACCAGAACTACACTCAAAAGTCCCCAGAAAAGCGAAGAAGAAACACAGATATATCCTTTGAACTGAAGCTTCTGGCTGCTGTAGTCCCAGTATCTGACCTTAAAGATCTTCTCCATGGCAAGGCCTGTGACAAGTTCAAGAATGGTTGCCGCAACCATTCCCACAAGGTATACCATAACCCAATTTCCTTTAAAGGGAAGGGTGGAAAACAACATAATAATTGCACCGAATCCATAAATGGGAATCCAGGTACCATATAAGAAACCACGATTGACAAAGTGACGTTCTATAATCGAGTCATAGCTCGTCTCCCACACCCATCCAACAAAACAATATGCGAAGAAAAACAAAAGCCATTGATAAAATGGATAGAAATGCATCTCGTGTTCCTTTCCGATAAGTTTGGCAAAAGCAAAAGAGCTTAAGCGGAAAAGCCAATTCATTGAATCTTCCGTTTAAGCTCTTGAGCGGAGAAGGAGGGATTTGAACCCTCGCGCCGCGCAAACGACCTACACCCTTAGCAGGGGCGCCTCTTCAGCCACTTGAGTACTTCTCCAGAATCTGAATTCGGTCCGCTACCAATATTCAAATGCGCCGCTTGGACGCAAAAACAATTATATCTAAGAGGCTACTCATTGTCAATCGGTTTTTCGAATCTTGTATCGGTATCGGTAACCTCTTTAATCTTAGCCTCAATTCGTCTTCTTACTTCAGCCGCAATCTCCACAGTCTTCATATCTTTATACTCCTCATAGTACATGGGAGGAAGATAGTAAAGAGCCACGTCAACGGGCTTTATGCTCTTACTGTCAAAGGGCTTGTATGCGCCAAGCAATGCACAGGGAACGATAGGTGCCTTGGCTCTGTATGCGCTCTTAAAGCTTCCGCCCTTCATTTCATTCATGGCATTCTTCTTGCGGCTTCTGGTTCCCTCGGGGAAAATAACGTAATTATAACCAAGCTTGATGTTCTCGGTCATTTCGTTGATAACAGTCATTGCCTGTCTTACGTCATCCCTGTCAATGGCCAAAGCTCTTAATCCCATGGCCACTTCCCTGACAATAGGCAAATCTTTTGCCTCTTTCTTCATTATAAAAGAGAAGGGCTTGGGTGATGATGCAAGAAGCATAAGAACGTCAAACATTCCCTGATGATTGGGAAAGAACACAAATCCGTTTTCCTCGGGTATGTTTTCCAGGCCATGATACTCGGCATTTACATGTCCTGCCTTTATGGCTTTTCTTGTTACTTCCTGAAGATACTCATAATTCTCTTCATATGTTTTATGCTTTGCTCCCCAAACCATTCTTATCAGTTTGTGGAATCCCCAAAGCTTAAAGAACATTAAAAGTATTCGGCGCAAAACAGCTAACCTCCGAATCTGATACTATTTGGTCGCCGTCTCGTAGAGATTGTTTCCCTCTCTGTCAATGACAACTATGGCAGGCAAATCCTTTACTGTGAGTTTCCTGATGGCTTCCGTACCCAGGTCCTCATATGCCACCACCTCGGAACTTGTAATGCACTTTGAAAGAAGTGCTCCCGCTCCTCCGACTGTGGCAAAGTATACGGACTTGTTAGCCTTAATGGCTTCCAAAACCTCAGGGCTCCTTTTGCCCTTGCCAATCATACCACCCATTCCAAGATTAAGCAAATTGGGGGTATATCTGTCCATTCGTCCTGCAGTTGTGGGACCTGCGGAACCAATAGGGCGTCCTTCTCTTGCAGGAGAGGGACCCATATAATAAATGAAAGCATCCTTAATATCTATAGGAAGGTTCTCTCCCTTATCCAATGCTTCCTGCATTCTTTTGTGAGCTGCATCCCTTGCGGTATATATAACTCCGGAGATATAAACATAATCTCCGCTTCTTAAATCTTTAAGTTCATCCTTTGAGGCAGGAAGGGTAATGTATCTGTCCATATTAAACCTCCCTTACGCTGTGACGGTTAACGTGACAGCAAATATTTACGGCCACAGGCAAGCCTGCTATATGTGTAGCATAGGTTTCTATGTTAATTCCCATGGCAGTAGTGGATCCGCCAAGTCCCGCAGGTCCGATTCCAAGATTATTAATCTTTGTAAGAAGCTCTTCCTCCAGGTCTTTGATGTGAGGAAGTTTGGAGTGTTCATCTACTGAACGGGTTAATACTTTTTTGGAGAGGATAGCCGCTTTTTCAAAAGTGCCTCCTATTCCCACACCCACAACCATGGGAGGGCAGGCATTAGGACCGGCCTCGGATACTGCTTTAAGGACAGCTTCCTTCACTCCCTCAACCCCATCGGCGGGTTTAAGCATGTATATCTTACTCATGTTCTCTGAGCCAAAGCCCTTGGGAGCAAAGGTAAACTTAATCTTATCCCCGGGGACAATGTTGTAGTGAATTACCGCGGGGGTGTTATCCTTGGTATTAACCCTGAGAAGGGGATCTGAAACAACTGACTTTCTTAGGTAGCCTTCAGTATAGCCTCTTCTCACTCCCTCATTTATGGCCTCAGTCAAGTCTCCGCCCACAACATGAGCGTCCTGGCCTACTTCAACAAAAAAGACAGCCATACCCGTGTCCTGACAAATGGGAATCATATCCTTTCCCGCAATATCAAGGTTGTCCTGAAGCTGGTGAAGAATCTTCTTTCCAAGCTCGCTGCATTCGGTTTCGGCTGCTTTATTTAAAGCGCCAACCATATCCTCACCGAGGAAGTGGTTGGCCTCTATACACATTTCTTTAACTGTTTCGCTTATCTGTGATACCTGAATCTCTCGCATTAATTCTACTTAGTTTCCTTTGATAGTATTGAGTGTTGCATCAAGTTCCTCGGCTGAAGGAGTGGTGGGATTCCAGAGGATTCTCTGCCCATCATTCTCATAGCGGGGAATAAGGTGCAAGTGAAAGTGATTAACTGTCTGTCCGGCACACTCTTTGTTGTTCTGAACAAGGTTAAATCCGTCTGCCTTAAGAGTTTCAGTTAACTTTGTGGCAAGTTTCTTTGCCAGAGGCAGAATCTTTGCAGCAACATCATCGGGCAAATCATAAAGATTATCCGCATGCTGCTTGGGAAGGATTAACGCATGTCCCTTTGTAGCGGGATTCATATCAAGGATTACATTGAAATCCTCATCCTCATAAATTGATCTGGTGGGTATTTCACCATTTGCCAGTTTGCAGAAAATGCAATCACTCTTTGTCATAATTCATCCTACCTTTCGGGGAAAATCAAGAACTGATCAAGCATCCTCAATATCTTGAAATCGCCCTTGCTTATTATTTCACCTGTCATAAACGCTCTCTGGAATGACATCTTGGATCTGAAAATCTCTTCCAAAGTCTTTCTTGAAATAGAGAGTGCAACGTCAGGGTCTTCAATCTGTCCGAATCTCACATCCAGATTGTTTCCGTCCACCGTAAGTGAAATGGGATTCTTCTCACCGTCTATCTGGATGCGATAGCTTGCCTTTATTCCCGGCTGGGGATGAAAGGCCTTTCTAAGAATCTGAATGTAATCTCTCTCTGTATCCTGCTCATCAAGCTTGCCTCTGAAAAAGTTCGCAAGCTCCTGAATATCTTCTTTCTGTTTCTGAACATAATCATCATTTGAAACATAGTGTGAAAGTTGTTCAGATTCCTGAGGTGTAAGCTCAATGGGACGAGTTGCAACCATCTGCTTAACTGCCTGGTTACTTGCGGGAAGGCTGGGAATCTTCTGGTTGATTGTGCGGTACATGTTCTCCGCCTTCTTCTCAATCAGAACCTTATAACTCTCATTCATCTCAAGAGTAAGAGATTCGGTAATGTAGCCACAGATTCCGCTGCAGGGAAGACCGCCAAGGATTTCCCATGCTGTAGATAACTCAAGCTTACCCTGTCTCTCACCATATGTGGTTGACATAACAACAGGGCACATATATATCTTGCTGATCTTCTCCTTATCTCCGTAGAGCCAGCAAGCATCAAGGAACTGGTTCATATATCCGCCAACGCCAAACCATTCAACTGTGGAAGCAAGGATAATACCATCCGCATTCTTAAGAGTCTGAGGAAGAGTAAGTATGTCGTTTCGCTGCTCGTAAAGGTTGTATCTTACCACATTTACGTGCAGTTCCTCGAATACTTCCTGCATTTTATTGACTACATATAAGGTAGGGTCATCAATCATGCCCCTTCCGCCGTAATAAATGTTAATGTTCATATGCCGTTCCCCTTGGTATTAGCCTCAAGTGTCATGAATAATTATATAACAAAATTGCGGGGATGTGTAGATGATTAGAAGTTTGATTATCCTCATTATTTGTCACTATAATGCGACTTACATTGGGCAATCATAATAGCACCGTTCTCTATTTTAAATATGAGCCGGCTCTTTTCGTCAATTCGAACGCTCCAATATCCCGAAAGGTTCCCCTTTAATGGTTCCGGTTTGCCCTTGCACTTATATCCGTTACGCTCAATATCCTTTAGCAATTCATTTATCCTTTTTAGGGTCTTCTTATCTTGTGTCTGCCAATAAACGTAATCCTCCCAAGCAGTGTCAGACCAAATCTTTCTCATCAATCCTCCTCGACCAATTCGTGCTGCTTTCCTTTGCCAGCCTCAAGCTGTCGAATCGATTCTTCCAATATTTTCTGGTTTGTAGGATTATAGAAAGGGTCTACAGATACTTCGAAAGGGATTCTCATTTCGTTGCCAAGTTTTACAAGATAAATGTTTATAGCTGTGGTCATGGTCATTCCTAGAGCATCGCATGCAAGTTCAGCTCTTTTCTTAACTCCATCATCAATTCTCATACTTAATTGTGCCATGATATGTACCTCCCTATATGTTTACAATTATCTTTACGCCTAAATTGTAATGCAATATATATTCAATGTCAATACATATCATAATTGTGCTTTTTGTCCGAGCAGTTTCCTCTTATAAACCTCAAGTTATGCAAACACAAAATCCAAGTTGCCAAGGGTAACGTCGTCCTTCAAATTTAGTGGAACAGCTTCCCCGGGGGCAAGCCTTATCCCATTTTTGATTGTGCCGTTCGTGGAGTAAAGATCTTCAATGAGAATACCCTCGTCTCCGGCATATATTTTTGCGTGAAGTTTACTTATACTTTTGTTGTTGATAACAACATCCGCATTACCTTCCATTCGTCCTATAGTAATCGGCAAACTGTTTAAGTCTATATTGAAGTGATTATTGCCCTGTCCATACAACACATTCTTTGGTTTTGGTGCCTCAATATAAACAGTCTTCCCGTAGTCAGCTTCTTTTGTTATTATTTCATTCCTTACCGGCCCATCGCGATCTTCATCATCAAATTTCTTTTCTTTCCTGTCATTCTTTGGCCCTATAACCTTCATTATTCTTTCATATACAGAAGGAGTTAAAATCCTCGTAATTATGGTTGTGGCCAAAAGACTCAGAACAAGAATCCCGACACCCAAAAGAATCAATTCATAACTATCCAGAATGAATTCTTCTATTATGCTATATACCGCCACAGATGCTGCCACAAGATATATTCCGGCATAACACAGGGCATCCTTTATTCTATCTGGCTTTGCTTCCTTAGGTTTCTCACGGTTAGCGTCATGCTTACTTTCCGGTACCACCATTCTTTCATTCAAATCACTTTCAGCTGATTCAGATACGATGACGCGACGTTTTTCTCGAATATTGATAAGTCTCTGTCTGAGAACTTCAGGCCATCCCTCGTCATCTTTCATTGTATAAACATCATATATTGCTTCAACCAGCTCATCATCATCGTAATCTACCATGCTTACCAGATAATCCGCCAAAGAATTATCGACATGTGTATTCTGTAAAGGCAAATAAATAAAGGAAAAGTCCGAAGTGTCCAGATTCTTATATATGTACTTTTCCGAAAGGACCATTTGCGTCCATGGAAGCATATACTTTCTAAGCCTTTCCCTTTCTTTACAGATAGAAAAGATAATGTGACACAGCTCTTCAAAATTAAGCATGCCTTCCTTATAGACAGCATCCATCGGCTTTAAAGTATCCACATAGTAAACCAGGTAGTTTATTCCATCTTCTGTTCTCTCATTGCCCCTCACGAATCCCTCAACAGGATTGTTAATCCACATCTTATATATGTATTTATTTCTGTCTTCATCAGATGTACTCACTTTTAGACAGTTTCTACCCATTATCCTGCAATGCGTAACTGCGTCCATTATTCTTAACCTTCCTTAAATCCCTCAATATTCTGACAACCTCGAAGCGAGCGTTCTCTATAGAGTCTGCCAAATTCCACTCATTTGTATCAAAAGGAAACATTCGCGGAACCTGCAAATGAGCTTTTTCACTTACAGTAAATCCGGTTGAAGATATATCCAAATCTCTTGAGTCCTTCACAAAGGCAACGTATTTATCGTAATACCATTCATTTTCGTATTCATTAAACCTTCTGATTATGTTGTCATCGTCTGTCCATTTAATTTGTCCCATGCGAATTATCATTCGTGCGTTATCCTGTTTGATAATGCAATCATCGTACATATACAGACCTATATATATAAGAAGAATTGTTATGAAGAAAACGACCGGTAAAAGTAACGTTGCTTCAACCGTCATATACCCGCCAAGTGTGTAATTACCATTCCGACTGTAAGAAACGGAATAAACGGGACTTCGGTGTTTCGATTTAGCTTCCTTATAATCAATCCAACCAGGCAAAAACCAAACATTGCTCCTATACCGATAAGCGTAATGATCATGCATTTTCTATACCCCTCAATAGCTCCAAGAATTAACAGCGCCAGTCCGTCTCCCCTTCCGATTTTTCCGGCAAATATATATGAGCAGATTATCAGAGCCAATCCGGGGATAAGCGCTATCGCATAAAAAAACCCGTCATTCGAGATTCCCAGAACCAGTTTAATCATTCCCAATGTCATCCCTGCTACCAACGCAAACAAAGAAATCTGCTTTTCTTTTAAATCCGAATAAGTGGCAGGAATCAAAAAAATATAGCTCATATTATCCTCCGCACCGACTGCAAGGTGTTCTGTTTCCGACCTTGGAAATCGGTATAGTTTCTATTGTTCTTTTTAACCCGGGACAACCCAACGTCGTATGATAGCAATCTCCCGAATCCGTAACATAAAACGTGCCGTTATATGCTCTTCTTCCGCAGAATTCACATTTTTGGTACTTTCCGCCGTCTGAATTTCTAAGGTCTCCAACCTCTTCTTTTGTGGTACTCTTTATCGACAATCTCAGATGATAGCAATTTATATCTTTGTGGTACACACTGCCTTCAGGTGTTATGTACACATATTCTTCTTCCTCTGCCGCACCACTGTTACCCGAGATGTCATACCCCGTCCAGGCATGGGCATAAAAAGTTGCCCATACTCGATATTCCGATATAAGAAGTGTGGGAGATATGGGGCTGACTTGCCTGCTCTCCGTCAGACTAACGGTATCTCCCACACCAAGAAATGACTCATACAGATTTGCATAGATACATATTTTTTTCCCTTTCTCCCTTTGTTCCATCACCAATTTGGTATGGGTAGAAAGGGCTGTAAAATACACATAGACAGTCAGTATTGCAAATATGAATATCGGAATGGCCAAAGCCGCTTCCACTGCCATGCTGCCCTTTAATTTTGGTGAACCTCTGAAAGACGCTTTTCCTGACAACTGTTCTTGTTTATGGGGTGCAAAAATTTCTTTCAGAGAGGTGACAATAGACACATCATTTAAGATGCTTAGAGGTTTTTCCATTTTTGAATTAGTATTTTTTCTTAGACTTGTTTCAGGAAAAGCATCTTTCAAAGGTCCACCTTCTTGTTCATTAGTAAAAAATATTTCTTGTAAGATAAAAGTCATCTCCGTATCGGCTCTTGATATTGGTTTGGACAGTTAATCCCTCTATACAACCATCTATCCTAAAACTTGCATTGCCCGGAGTCTTTCTTATTGTTAGTTCCATAATGTCCAAAGCTCTCTCACTTTGTTCACTTACGTTCTGTATCATCAAAAACATATCCAAGTATTCTTCATAGCTTAATCCCTCGCCTCCTCCACCGTCATAATCCATGTATGCGTTTTCCAGCGCACTGTCCAGATCGGTCTTCCAAGAGGCATCAGTTTTAATCAGGGGCACTTTCCCTCCGTTGAATAGGCAGCGCAGATCCGTTACACTTTCTGCAAAAGCCCATCCAAAAAGAATTGAATATTCCAGCAACGGCTCAAGCCATGGCAGTGTCGCTATGGCACTCACTGTTGAAGCCACCGCTTTAATAGCCATACGTTTGCTTTCACATGACAAAAGGTATTCTATGTTTGAAGTCTCCCTGACGGCCAACAATCTTCTGGCCACCCCCTCAAGGTTCTCAAGGTCAGACTCCTTACCAAGCAGGATATATTCTCTTTCATATTGCAAATAAGAATCTTCAAGTTCCTTGCCATAACACCCAAAGTAGGTTTTTATATAGTCCTTAAAAAGCAGCTTGTCTGCAGGTGTCTCCGACGCATATTTCTCCGGATTAACTCCAATGCCCATGTTGATTGCCCTTCTTCCAATCCGATTATTCAGGTCAACCTTAGCCTTGGATATTCCGGATGTATCTTTCATTGCAAGAACAAGAGCCCCCATCCCTCTCTTCGAATTTATTCCATCGGCTGGATTGTTAACTTCCAGATTCTCGTATTCATCCTCTGAGATTTTGATCTTCGTATTCCGCGCTTCATTAATCCCACTTTCAACTTCCTCTCTAAGAGAGTCATATTTACCCTCTGTAATTCCCTGAGGCGTTCTCTCCCCCAGACCCGTCAGATCCGATATCAGGGTAAGACCAAGCATCTGCCTTCTTTCTTCTTCTGCCTGTCTTCTGAAAACCTCCCCGGAATTATCAGTAATATATGAGGCATTTGTTGAACTGACATCTCCTGCACTCAAACCATATAAATCCGTTCCACCCGCCAGTTTAGCCAAACCTCTTACTGCGAGGTTTTTATCCACATAATCTCTCATATGGGCTGAAGTTTTGCCCAAATCCGGCTGAGGTGTTCCATAGGACGTGTCAATAAACAAAAGATTATACTTGTAAAACAGTTCTCTGTGATATTCGGCAAGCAATGAGTCCGATCCGATATCTACCGCATATTCAGACATAAATCTGGCTCCGCTTGTTCTTGCCCCTTCTGTCAACAGCATCACAAGCGACATCATAACCATAAATGTCAGCGTACAATATACTGTTATATATCCGCTAAACTTAGAATCCCGAAATTTCATTTGTTATCTTGCCAAAAAGGGTATTTACCACACCTGTAATCTGGTTCTTAAAAATAATAACCAAGCCAATAAGCACAACGATTATCAGAATTATCTCCACAGTCCCCATTCCATCTTCTTCTTTAAAAAACCTTCTCATCAAATCTCTCATTTCCTAACCTGCGAAGGACATAAAAGCCGGCATCATGATCAGTACCATGACTATTCCAAGCATTATTGTCATTGGAAGCAAAAGCTTCGTCCCCGCCTCTTCTCCTTTCTTTCTTATAGAGTTTTGTCTTTCTGTTTGTGCTCGGTAAGCCTCGGTTTTCAAGTCGGACAGAAGCCCTGCATTTCCTTTTTTTAGACTCTGCCCCAGCATTCCCACCAATCTTGTATATTCTCCAACCGAGCATCTCAACCCAAAATTCTCATATGATTTGACCTCAGACTCACCATTTTGCATTTCGTTGCAGGTCAATATCATTTCTTCGTAAACAAATCTTTTCTTTCTTTGTTTATCCAAGCTGTTCCTGTAATCGCCGGCTATTTTGTTAAATGCAGCTCGCACAGTCATTCCTGCCGACATGTATAAAGTCAGTCTGTTGACAACTTTGCAGTAATCGCTTAAAAGTTCTTCATTTCTTTCTTTATAGCTTTTCTCCAGGTCCTTATCCTTCAGGTGAAATACTATAATCCCAATTACAAGTGAGAGAATCAGAAGAACAGCGCTTTCATCCGTGTCTCTTTCTGTCCAGATTAAATCCGTGTCATCCGCCATAGCAGGCAGTAGTAAATCGGTATCCAGGCTTGTAGCCTCTTGTGATTTTTGCAACTCTTCCTCAACTGCATTTCTCCATATCTCCTCCTCAGAATAATCCGGCGGAAGAACCCTTACGGCAAATTCGTAATTGCCCACATAATTTCCATACTTGTATTCGCATGAGAGGTTTACTATCTCACCTTCCTCGGAAACACTTTCATTCCTTACTCTTCCTTCCGAATTTATTATGTTGTAGTTTTGGCTGTCCCACGAAAGCATGAAGGGATATCCCTCCAGGTTTCTGACTAAGTTCAAATCTCTTTTAACCTGATCTGCATTTTCGTTTTGTCCGATTACTTTCTTCTCAAGGTTTTCCAGAAACTCGTTTACCATTGAATCAAGTTGTTCTACAGAATACTCACGTTCAGGAACACTAATCGAGAAATCTTCATGGAAAGGAAGTCCCTGAGCCTCCACCGTCACTTCCGCGACTTTGGCACCCTTTCCGTAGTCGTTTCTCTCAATCATTCCCCCCTCAGTGATGATTCCTCTTCCCATGCCTCCCAGGCAGACAACAATGGCAAGCACGTTTCCGGAAAGAAGAATCACAAATACCATTTTTATTTTCCCAATGGCGTACTCTTTCCTCAGAGTCTCAACTTTCTTTCCGGGGTTCAAAGCGCGAAGTGTCTCATTCATTCCTCTTTCAGCCCGGATTATGTTTGTCCCTTTGATTCGCCTTTTACCAATCCATGTATAAATGAATAGGGCCGACATTTGAAACAAATCCCTCTCCGGATTTTTCAGCTTCGAATTATGAATTTTAGCAGCAATCATTATCCCCAGCATCCCAAGTAGCGTAAGTGAGTAAATAACCAGCTTAAGCATTTTCAAACCTCAATACTTACAATTTTCTTTGATAAAACTACAGCTCCAAAATATGCACCTAAGCATATGGTCATTATCACAATCCCGAGAAAATTGTGATACAGGCTCTCAAAAAATCCCGGCGATGTGGCTGAAATATAAACTATAATCGCAAAAGGAACCGCTTCCATAATTCTGCTTTCTGTTCTTCTTGAACTGATCAGAACATCAATTTCCGCATCTATCTCCGACTTTCTGTCCATTAAAGAAACTGTGTCAGAAATAATCTCAGTCAGGTTTCCTCCGCCTCTTTTGGCAATTTTGAATATTTCTCCGAACTCCCTGATATCCTCAATTCCGCTTCTTTCCCCCAGAGATATCAGTTTTTCTTCCAGCGTTACATTATTGGAAAGGCCTGATATAATGCTTCTAAGCTCCGCAGACATAAGGGAGTCCTCTCCATATACAAGATTAATATCCTTTATGCTTTCTCTAAAGGCATTTTCAACTGAGTAACCGGCTTTCATAGATGCCGATACTGACTTGATGCAATCCTTAAACTGGACCGCCAATTTTGCTTTTCGTTTCTTGCATTCGTCTTCTTTTATGCTTTTCCAGAAATACAATCCCATTGGAGAAACCACAACCAATCCCCACAGACTTCTGTAAAACAAGTATGAAACCCCGGCCATGGCACCTATAATCAGCAAAACATACAGCATGCGCTCTTTGGCTGAAAACCGGTAAACCTTATAATCCAACTCCGGCTGCTTTGAGTTTTTCCGTATGGGAAAGATTCGATTTTTTAATGAATTTCCCATGAATCTTTCCGGCTTCATCTTCATATTCCTCCTCAAATTCATATAGAACTCTGGTTAAAATCTCACCATCTGCAAACCCTTCTATTTCGTTAATCTGTAGCAGTTTTCTTGATCTGTCCCGAAGTCTTCCCAGGTGGATTAGAATATCTATTCCGGATGCTATCTGTTTCTTTATGGCAGTAAGCGGCAAATCCATTCCCATAAGGACCATGGTCTCCAGCCTTGAAAGCATATCTGATGCGCTGTTTGCATGTCCGGTACTTAGTGATCCGTCATGTCCGGTGTTCATTGCCTGAAGCATATCCAGTGCTTCCGCCCCTCTTACTTCCCCGACAATCACCCTGTCCGGTCGCATTCTAAGAGCGGATTTGATTAAATCCCTTATGGAAATGGGACTGCATCCCTCAACATTACTGTTTCTTGTCTCAAGCCTTACAAGATTATCTATACCTGCAATCTGAAGTTCGGCACTGTCCTCGATGGTAATCACTCTCTCTTCACAAGGTATGAACTCAGACAGGACATTTAAAAACGTTGTCTTTCCAGATCCGGTGCCTCCGGATATAAATATGTTGTATTTAGCTTTGACAAGCTTTCTTAGAAATTCCACAAGCTCCGGAGTAATAGAACCAAATCTTATCAAATCATCCATTTTCATAGGTGATCTTGGAAAGCGGCGGATAGTCAGAATAGGTCCGTTAAGAGCAATCGGAGATAGAACAACGTTTACCCTGGATCCATCGTCCAGCCTGGCATCGACTATTGGGGATGCTTCATTTACCGTGCGGTTGCATCCGGCAACTATCTGCTGTATTACATCCTCAAGTTTCTCTCTTTCAAAACGTTCTTCCCTCTTTATCAGTTTTCCTTCCTTCTCAACATAAATCGGGTCAACGCCGTTTATCATTATTTCAGTTACATCCGGATCATCAAGAAGGCCTTGAAGAATATCCAGCTTTCTTATCGATGAAAAAATTTCTCTTTCAAGTCTGATTCTGTCATCTATCGATAAAGATGCCGTAAGGTTTGTCTCAGATATGATTTCCCTTACCTCTTCCAAAGCTTCTTCATCAGTCAATTCGCCCTCTGTGCTGATGCGCTCCAAAAAATCTGCTTTAACCTTGTCCTTAATCCACGCATAATCGTGCATATAATCCGTCCCCCATAATCATTTCCCTTACATATTTTGCAAACACTGAAAATGGCTGGTAACGAAATCCATCCGGAATCTCTTCAATATAGGGAAGCCGGTGTTTAACAGTCTTAAACATAATGTCATCGTGCTCACAGTTCCTTAAGAGGGTTTCATACTCATTCAATTTAGCCTTAGCACAGTAGTCTTCTTGCGTAAGCGTATAAATCCGCTCGCACATTCCCATCAAATCCACCAATCCATGTATTGATTCCGACAAATCCAGAATAATCACGTCATAATCACATTTGATTTTTATTTGATTAATTAAATCTACCCAATCCTTTGCTCTGACGTCCAAGATCTGATGTAGTGATTTAATAGGGGGAAGAATGTCGATAAAGTCACCATGGTAAACTACAGTCTCGAAAAACAAATTGAATTTCTCGGGTGACTCCTTCGTGATTAATAGAAGGTCTTCCATTGTTTTCTTTTTGGAAGACTCAATATGGGACCATAAGGGAGAAAAGCTTTCAAAGCTTATGAATAATACTTTGTTGGTCTCTGAAATTACGTTGCCCATAGTAAGGCTCAAGGTTGTCTGGCTGCATCTGCGAACAGGTGAGAAGAAGCCTATAAGTTTTGGAGCTTTTGACGATTTTGCTTCAACGCTTTCTTGTCTGATTACTCCCGCCTTGCCGGTACTTGTAATCATTTCAATCAGCCTGGTCTTGATCAAGTCCACAGAACTGTATTTTGAAATAACATTTTCATTCGAGGATTTCTGTTCAATTTCTGCAAGGAACAAAGTCCTTTCGGGGATAATTACCCCTTTCCAATCATCCGATTCCTCATAAGCTGTCACGTAATATACATCATCGACTTCCTGAGGATTGTACTTGATAGGATCCGTGTACACACTGATTCGTGCTTCGGTTCTAAATTCCTCACTTAAACTTTCCATGAGTGCGTTTGCGTACTCTTTATCAGAGCACAAGATAGTAATTGCCACCATAATTATTTTCCTCCCGTTACGTAAAAGAATGCCAAACATATTGGCAAGGCTAACGGAACCCCTTCCGATTTTTTTGCTCCGTAGCCAAGGTTCATCACCAGAGCAATCAAAAGCGCTATGGCAAATGAATAAAACCAAAATTGAAGTATCTGCTCAGGCAGAATAATCCCGGAGACAGTCCCCAGCAATTTGATATCCCCCGCGCCAATCATTCTCTTAAGGTAGAACGGAATCATTATTCCTACCACAATCAGAACAATAGCGATACCTATTAAAACTCCCTTTATCCCTTCATCAATCCACCGAAACACCAACCCGTAAACGAGCAGCACCCCTACCAGCACGTTTGGAATAAGGCGTTCCCTTAAATCACTACAGAGAGTACAGAGCAAGATGATATGCTTTACATCCATAGCTCACACCTCTGCAATATTTGGAATTATGCGGAGAAAACCGCGGTGAAGATTAATACCTTCGGACTAACTTAACGACAATCTGGATTATAATCATGGCGGTGGTGTTTTGTAAATAGGTTTCATCCAAAAAGTTGATTTTCGTGAAAATGTTACAAATGTGACTCGATTTTGGCAAAAAGAAAAGGCTTCAACATCCGATAAACACTGGGTTTATTGGATGTCAAAACCTTTCGGTTTTTCAAATCACATAAATATAAGAAGAAATAGGCTTAAAGGCACTAATCCATCTGCCCTATAACAGCCTTTGTTTTTTCAAATTCTTCCTCCACGGCCTTGATCATGTCGTCGATAGGTTTGTTTGGTTTACCGCCTCTTAGCTCTTCGCATAAGTCACTGGTCACAGCAGTTAGTTTTGTGAGGCCCATGTTCATGGCCATACCCTTTGCCGTGTGGACAAGACGAAAAGCCTCCTCGTAGTTTTCATCTGCGAGAAAGCCGTGTATATCGGCTATTGAGCCACCGTCCGCGAATTTCTTAAGGTACTTTGTTATCCTCTCATCTGTAACAAGTCGTCCGAGAACCTCATCATAGTCCTCTCCAAGTTCCAAAAATACCTCTCTTGCGTCCATGCAAATTCCTCCGCTCTTTATTATTTTTACTGCCTTATAAACTGTATGTTAAACGTATAAACCTCTGTTTGGTTTATCATCAAACAGCTCTTCATTCATGAGGTTTTTGTTATAGGTCAAACCTGCATACACATTCTGGGTGTTCTGCATAAGAGGCTCCTCATGGTTATTAACGGAAATCTGGCTGTAAGCGTCTCTAAGCTTTATAATTACGGACTCCACATGATCAAGAACGTCATCATCATAGTGAACGGATGCTCTTACAAGCTCCTTGTTCACGTAGATGTAAAGGGACAGAAGATTCGCTGCCACATCATACTCAAAGTGAAGTGATGCTATGAGCTCCTGCATGCAGTTTCTGATCTTTCTGATTGCTTCCTTGAAAGCATCGGTATCATCACTTGCATGGGCGATTCTTGCGTCCTCTAAATATTCCAGAACCATGTCATAAAGAACTACTATCAGATCTGTCTTGTTGGCTTTTGATATTCGGAGTGTAAACTGTTGTTTTTTCTCGTTAGTCATACCACTACCTCCTTACTTCCGGTATTACTGAAGAAGCTGTAATACCTGAGAGGGTCTTTCATTAGCCTGAGCAAGCATCGAAGTACCTGCCTGGGTGAGAATCTGATTCTTTGTGTACTCTGACATTTCTTCTGCCATATCAACATCCATGATACGTGAGTATGAAGAAGTCATGTTTTCATAGGTTATGTCAAGGCTGTCTACATTACTTTCAAGTCTGTTCTGTAAAGCGCCAAGTTCACTTCTTACCTGTGAGATATAGGAGATTGCCCCACCGATTCTCTCAAGGGCATCCTGTGCGCCCTCCTTGGTAGAAACGTCTATATCTCTGATTCCCATGTGACGGAGAGAAACGTCAGGAATGGGGATTTCAAGAACCTGTCCTTCGTTGGCACCAACCTGAAGTCTCATGGAGCCGATGCCTGTAAGATCGATAGAAAGGTCTGTTTTTGTTGTTGTGGTTCCTGCTGCCCCTGCGGGAACCTGGTTCATATCAAGTTCAATCTTATATCCGTCCTGAGTAGTGATGGTAACAAGGTTGTCTTCGGTCTCAACTGTAGCATTTTCAAGCTTCGGGTCAGTTGAAGTCATTGCAACTTCAGAAACTTTTCCTTCATCATCCCAAGTAAGATCAAGTGTATCAAGAACGTAAGGAGTAGCCGTATTCATGTCCTTGTCATACTCGGAAACTTTAACTTCCTTATCGCTTGTATATCCACGGTATTCGAACTCACCATTAAGGATGGGCATTGAGTTGAACTCTGTTGTGTTCTTGATTCTTGTAAGCTCATCCTTAAGTTCAACTACCTCATCGTTGATGATCTTTCTGTCGTCATCACTTAAGGTTCCGTTGTTGGCTTTAACGCAAAGTTCATTGACACGCTGCAAAATATCCTGCATCTCAGCCATAGCGCCGTCTGCGGTCTCGATGATGGAGATTCCGTTTGATGCGTTCTGGGTTGCTACGGAAAGTCCCTTAAGCTGAGCATTCATTCTTTTTCCCATTGCAAGTCCTGCGGGATTGTCTTTACCATGATTAATCTTAAGTCCGGAGGAAAGTCTTTCCAAAGATGCTGCAAGATTATTGTCGTTTCTCTGTAATGAGTTGTTGGCTATCATTGCGGATACGTTGTAATTAATTCTCATAGTTCCTCTTTCTCGCTGGTGCGTTTAGTAGACTTGTCTCATTGCTTCCACCACAGTCTTCGCTGCCTTGTAGATTCTGTAGGTGGATTGATTCTCTATTTCTTCTCCCCTTGATTCGGGGGTTTTAAGACGATCGGTGTAGAGAAGATTTCTAAAGGTTATATCGTCTTTTTCGAAAGCAATGTTTAGCATATTCTTGAGAGTTTCTCGTTTTTCTTTATTATCCTCTCTGCTGATAAGAAATGCGCTTGCTTCATTGCCTTCAAGTCTTAAGGACAGGGACACTTCTCCCATATCCTCGGTAGGAAGAGTAATAAGTGCGTTACCCTTATTCTCGCTGTCATGTCTTATGGTCAGTCTGATTGAAGATTCACCATCCACGCCTGTTACGGGAATTTCGTAGATTTCTTCCCTTGCCATTCCCACAGCCACCGACATGAAAATGTGGGATGACTTCATATCTCTTATATCCAATGCCTTAAGGGAAGGATTAAACATTTCATCGGAAAGGGAGGTCTTTATCTCTTCTGCTTCCTTCTCGTATGCCTCTGCCGCTTCATCTCTTCCGGTAAATGCATCAAGTATATTTTTGGCAAAAACGTCAAGTTTCTCCTTACCCACAAACCTGTTTACCCTGTTCCAGGATTTGGAGGGATTATTCTTGCCTTCCACAGCCTCTTTAATGTGAGGAAGGGTTGGAGATAAATCTGCTTTTTCCAGAAGTTCTGTGATCTCTTTATCGTTTATGGTCTCTGAAGAAATTTCCTTTAACTCCTCAAAGGTCTGCTTGTAGAGGAAGTCACTTCCCGAATCACCGGCAGATACCTGAACGTCAATTGGTGTGTCGGAGTATACCAGGTCCTTAAGGCCGCCGAAATTGTCATCCACCAGAATGTCCATTCCGGATTTCTTCGCGATTCTTGCTGCGCTTAAAAGGTTTGAGAAATTCAGTTCTCTGCCTGCCTCAAGCACTCTTCCGATTACTGCTCCGTCACTCTTTTCAATCTGTCTTAACATCCTGAAGATTCCGATGTAAGCGGTTCTTTCATCATCGGAGATTTCGCCGTTTTGCTCAAGTCTGTAAAGGTATCTTGAGTAGGTTTCCATCTGCTTTTCGGTATCTTCGTTTTCATTCTTAAGATAGTTCTCAAGTTCTTCGAAGGAAGTCTTAAGGGGATTCACACCATCCCTGATCATCTTAAGCGCTGCAGCGGGAGTCATTCTCTCAACCACACGGTTCACTCTTCTGTCCGCTTCAACCATCTTTTCGATGTTTTCTTCCGTAATCTCCACGCGGTTGTAAGCAAGGATTCTTACGCCCCTTCTGTTTCTGTCAGAAAGGTCCATATTTAAATCTTCCAGAATATCATCAACGTTTGCGAAAGCCTTCCTGATGCTGTCTCCAAGGTCTCTTCTGGGAGCTGTCATAAGGGTTTCATATGATTCCCTTGCAGCTTCGAAAGCATTCTTCTGTCTGAGTCCCTCGTTGTAAAGGGATTCCACGGTTACGCTTTCGTGTCTTGTGAAGATAAGACTTCCAAGCGTCGATGCCGGCATATCGTATAAGCTGTTTCTCTTGGAAACGGTCTCATCCAAGAGAGCCTTGTTTGCCACTGCAGCCTCGGCATCATCTCCGGGGAAATATCTCTTTGCTACACTTATCTCGGCTTCCTTTAAAGCATCAACCAACTCTTCCAAATCGGAAGTATCAATTGAGAAACCGCTTTCGATAAGTTTCACATTCACTTCCGCTGTCATCTTAAGACGGGTTTCCTCAAGGATTCTTCTGTCGTGAAGGTCAATGGTGCTGTCATTTAATAAAGCCTGGACTCTCTTCTCAAGTCGCGCTGCCTTTTCATATTTTGTTTCTGTATTGGTAAGGTCAGCCTTCATGGCAGGTATGGAATCCGACATTGCTGCCACAACTGCTTTCACAGCCTGCTCTTCACTTACGGGAAGATCCACACTCTTGTTTTTATCAAGGGTTTTGAAGGTGCGGTCTGTTAAGGGAATTCCCTTTTCTATAAGCCATTTTGCCTTTTCAATATTCTCTTCGCTTGTTTCTATTCCTGCCTCGGAAAGGATTTCTTCTACCTGGGTTTCCAAAGAAGCCAGATCTGCTCCATCGGCCTTCTTGGCATAATATCCGTTACCCTCCATGAAGTATCCCTTGGACTGCCTGTTGGCATCCACCGCTCCCGAGTGGTTTGCAAGATAAAGGTTCTCGATGGAAGGACCAAGATTATTAAGAACCAGATATTTCAGTTCGCCCTCGGAAAGGGGATTGAGTTCCATGGCCTTTTTGACTGCGTCATCCGCTTCCTTAACGTTTTCCTTGGTTACGGGAACATCGGCGTTTTTCAAAGAGGCGGCAAGATGGTTTGCATAAGCCTCAGACCCTGCGATCTCCTTAAGAGTTTCGGGGTCTATATCATCGGTAAAGCCCTCCACGGATACTCCGGATTTGGCCAGCTCTGCCTTAATTTTATCCATTATGGTAACTGTTGTGTGCGCATCGCAGGATGCAGGATCTACGCCTTCCTCAAGCAGTTTTCCAAAATCTTCCCCGGACATAGAATGAGACATTACCGTCAAATAGTCAGTCTGCGCCTTAACATCAATATTCTGCGCATCCTGCATAACATCCCGCATGGTTCGTCCGTGAACCGTATATGCTTCGTTATCCATAACTATTCCGGAAATGTCTGCACTGTAAGCCTGCTGGCCGGTTGTTTTGTTGTTTGTTTGAGTTTTCTCGTAAGTTCCTGTCCTGTCCACGTATGTGTTTGCATTTTCAAACGAAATCTTCATACATGTTCTCCAAACAGAAAAAGTCAACAAATAAAAAGAGGTGATACTCTCACCTCTTATTTCGGACAAATATTTATTTTTCTTTAGGACTGTCAAAAACAAATACCTCTGCCGAGAAAGCAGGAAGGTCGAAACCAATGGAAAGTTCCTTGAAATTAGCCTCAATTTTCTCTGCTTTAAGAGTGGCAGGTACCACATTTCCGTTTCCGCCAAACTCCTTATCGTCGCTGTTAAGGAGAAGTTTATACTTGGTGTCGAAGGGAACCCCCACTCTGAAGCCTTCTCTCTTTACAGGTGTGAAGTTTAGAACGAAGAGAATGTTGTTCTTACCTGACTCGTCTCTTCTGTAGAAAGCGTAAGTACTGTAATCCTTATCATCTGCTGAAAGCCACTCGAAGCCACCCCAGTTGTTGTCATGCCTATACATGGCAGGGTATTTACGGTATATTTCAAGAAGCCTTTTCACATAGTCATGCATTCCCTTATTCAAGGGCTTGGAAAGCAGGAACCAGTCAAGTTCTCTGGCTTCGCTCCACTCTCTCTCCTGGGCAAAATCCTGCCCCATAAAAAGGAGCTTCTTTCCGGAATGTCCAAACATAAATGTATATCCGGCACGAAGATTTGCGTACTTATCCACCTCGTATCCGGGCATCTTCTCAACCATTGAGCACTTAAGATGAACCACCTCATCATGGGAAAGAGGGAGAATATAATTCTCCGACTCATTGTAGCTCATGGCAAAGGTCATGTTGTAATGGTTGTCCCTCTTGTAAATAGGGTCAAGTTTCATGTATTCACAAAAGTCATGCATCCATCCCATGTTCCACTTGAAGGAGAATCCAAGTCCATCCTCTTCCGGAGGAGCGGTAACTTTGGGCCACGCGGTGGATTCTTCGGCGATGGTCATAAAGCCGGGATCCATCTTATGAATAATGGAATTTAGGTGCTTGAAAAATTCTATGGCATCAAGGTTCTTGTTGCCGCCGTAAATGTTTGGAAGCCACTGTCCATCCTTCTTGCCGTAATCCAGATACAGCATGGAGGCAACAGCGTCAACTCTTAATCCGTCCACATGGAACTCTTTCATCCAATAGATTGCATTGGCAATGAGGAAGTTGCGGACTTCGGTTTTGCCATAATTAAATATCTTGGTTCCCCATTCGGGATGTTCGCCTCTTCTGGGGTCGGGATCTTCGTAAATGCAGGTTCCGTCGAATCTTCCAAGGCCGTGGGCATCGGGACAGAAATGAGCGGGAACCCAGTCCAAAATGACGCCTATGTCATTTTTGTGGAGCTCGTTTATAAGATACATAAAGTCCTTAGGCTCTCCGTATCTTGCTGTAGGAGCATAGTAACCGGTTACCTGATACCCCCAGGAACCGTCGAAGGGATATTCGGCTATGCCCATGAGTTCCACATGGGTGTATTTCATTTCGCTTAAGTATTTTACTATTCTGTCTGCGAACTCTCTGTAGGAATAGAAGCCGTCCTCTGTTCCGTTGGGATGCTTCATCCATGAACCGATATGGCACTCGTAAATTGCAAGGGGTTCTCTTTGTTTATCAACCTTGGATCTCTTCTTAAGCCACTTGGAATCTTCCCAGTCAAAACCCGATAAATCCGTTACAACCGAAGCAGTTGCAGGTCTTAACTCACTGTAGTTTGCAAAAGGATCTGCCTTGTAGATCTTCTCGTTGGATGGAGTGGTTATCAGGTACTTGTAAATATCCCCCTCTCCGACTCCGGGTACAAAAAGAGCCCAGATTCCTCCGGGTCCTAATTTGGTCATGGGGTGTGACCATTCATTCCATTCGTTGAATGATCCCACCACATTTACATATGCAGCATTGGGAGCCCATACCGCAAAGTATGTGCCTCTGACTTTGTTCTCAACAGAAATGTGCGCACCAAGCTTCTTGTAGATATCATAATGAGAACCTTGAGCAAATAAATACTGGTCGTCCTCTGAAATAAATACCTTCTCTGCCATATGGCGTAGCCCCCTTATGCGAAGTCTTTTTCCTTAAGAATGATCATGTCCTCATTATCATAACGCTTTCCGAACAAAACATCAAAGAAATGACCGATATTCTTTCTGTTGGCATTTCTTATGGCATCGGAAATCATCTTCTTGACCTCTATCATCGTTACTGCATGGTCGCTGGTCTGATGATCGGAAATTCTGGTGTGGAGAGCAAGAAGTCCCATTTCATCAATTGAGTATTCCTGTGAAAGAGCATACTCCTTACCAAATCTGACAAGCGTGTCATTATCCAGCGCTTCCAAATCAATCTGTGCTGCAAAGCACTCCTTGAGCTTGGGAGCTGCGTCCATAAGTTTGGCTATGGACTTCTTGGTACCTGCCATTACGATAATGATTCCTGCATCCTCGTTCTGGAGAGATTTGTACAGCTGGTCGGCTGTCTCAGGAGTCATGCGGCCTGCGTTCTCAATGATGAGTGCACCGTTCGATATCTTTCCGATTATTTCGGAAGGCTCTCTCGCGTTAAGGGAGTTGCCGCTTATCTTGGCAATCTTTCCGGAGAAGTTGCTGTCAATAAGCTGAATCTCCTTCATGATATTCTTCGCAAGGGTTGTAGGGTCCATGCCCTCTTCGCCCGTGATAATCAGGTTGCCTGCGTATGGAGCAAGGCTTACAGAATCCACTGCGTTAACAAGCTGTCCCTGTATCTTCTTATTCTGAATGTAGGAGGCGTAAAGCTCCTTCTCTTCCTTTGAAAGTTCCCTGGGAGAAGGGGAATTGTCCTCAGCTTCTGCAGCGGCTTCAGCTGCCACCACTTCAGCATTTCCTGTGCTTTCAGCCTCTTCTTCCTTCTCGGCCTTATCCTCTACAGCTTCTTCTGCAGTTTCGGAGGTTTCGTCTGCTTTTTCTTCAACTGTCTCAGAAGGTTCCTCTTTTGCTTCCTCTTCTACTGCTTCGGGAACGTCTTCCTCTTCCGCTTTCTCCTCTACCTCTTCAAGATTCTCTTCCTCAGTTGCCTCGTCCTCCGGGATTACTTCGGGCTCTTCAGTCTCCAGATCTTCCTCGAAAGTCATCTCTCCGGTAGCATCTTCCACAGTTTCTGTATCTTCCTCTACTGCTTCAACTTCTTCTACAGGTTCAGCGTCTTCAAAGTCATCCTCGAAGTTTTCATCTTCTGCATATTCTTCTTCGGGATATTCCTCTTCAGTATATTCTGTTTCGGGATTCTCCTCTTCTGTATACTCTTCCTCACCCTGATATTCTTCATCCTCGTCGTAATCGGGCAGATTAGAATAATCAGCGTTCTCGTCTATAGGTTCCTTTTCAAGTTTCTCAAGGAGGCCATCTCTTACAGCGAAATCAAAGTCTACCAGAATGTTTCCTGTGTGTTCCAAAACTCTCTGGCGAACCTCTTCCTCCAGCTGCTTCTCGTTGTCTTTCTTCTTCTGTTCCCACTCAGCCAGAATGTCTTCGATTCTGAGCTGACCGGTTATCTGGGTATCGTCATCCACAGTCTGTTCAGGAACAACCATGGACATCTGTCCATCGTATTCCATTCCGAGAATGTGGTCGAAGTTGTCATCTCCAAATCCGTTGTTCTTATTGTCATCATTGAAGAAAACCTCTTCCACGGCATCTGCATTGTTCTCTTCCCTGATTTCTTTAAGAACTTTTGTGGCCATGGGGTCGTCTTCAACAAAGCCTGCCTCGGTGTATGCGTCGGGATAATCTTCCGTATCGTTTCCACCAACAGGCTTAACATCTCCGGGATGAAGGGATGTGCTTACGGGACGAATAAGATTGTCGGGAGTTACTTCCCACATATCCTTCATGCTGTCGGCAAGTTCCTTCTGAAGGTTAATCGTGTTGTACTCACCCACATCAGTCTTAACCTGTAAATTCGCCACGTGGTCATCCTCTGTGGTCTGTTGAGCTGCAGGGATTGTATCTGCCTCCACGTTTGGAATCACAGTTGTATAAGGCTTCTCCTCCGCAGGGAAAAGTGTGCCCGTAATATCCTTTGTGTCGTACTTGGCCTGCTGGGTAGGAGTAAGGGGAGAGTGCTGCATCTTAAGCTCCATGGCTTTGGTTACATACTTTCCTTCTCCGTACCAAAGAATAATCTCATCACACTCTTCTATACACTTTGCAGAATCCCCAATTCGATGATAAAGATATGCCAGCTCATACTGCCATTTGGGAATAGGGGTATGTTTCTTTAACTCAAGAAGGACTTCAATTCTCTCCTCAAGTGAAACATCCTGAGCAACGTATAATTTGTACTGCAAAACATATCTTCCGTAATCATCGGGAGCAAGCTGAACGTATTCCTTATAGTACTCAAGAGCAGGAACGTACTGGTCAAGTTTAATGCACAGCTCGCAGAGCGCAAAAACAACACTCTTCGAAGAAGGGTGTCGTTCATAAGCCAGACTAAGGAGCTCTTCAGCATCCTCAAGTCTGTTCACATATTTGTAAACGTCACTTATCATACACAAAGTCTTCACGCTCTTAACGCGTTTCCAGTCGATGGAATCCGCAATAATAGCTGCCTCTTCGAAATCTTTGTCTATGATAAGGGTATCTATTTCGCCCAATCTTACTTTGTATTCGTACTTATCCAAGGTAATCACCTCTAAAACTTAGTGAGACACAAAAACCCACTTTCATTCAGAATAAGTTTACCACAAGATAAGGGGGCTTTCAATAATATATAGAGTTTTTTTACCCAAAAAGTACAAGATGTTGTGGTTTCTCCCTGCCGTGGTTTTGTTTGGAGTTTCCCGCGTTTCTGTGCTATATTTAAAGTGTATTTTAGGAGGTGAAATACATGGCTAACAGACCACTTGGAAGAAAAAAGAATGTTACCGGAGGAGGATCCGGTGTTCATAAACGAGGGGATGGACTTGGAATCGGTCCCGTTGGAACAGGCGGCTATGGGAGCGGAAGTTCCCCCATATCATCAGGGCCCTCCGGCGGGAATATGAATAGGGGCGGAAGAAAGAGTCCTCTCTTCTTTCTAATTGTTATTATTGTACTCGTTTTATTAGGTGGAGGCGGAGGCCTTGGCTCCTTACTTGGAGGCTTTGGCGGAGACGATTCCTCCCTGACATCATATGCTCCTTCACCTGCGCAGACCACCACAACCACCAGCCCTTCAGGAACGGGGACCTCAGGACTCAGCTCTATTCTGGGAAGTTTCCTTGGAGGTGGCGTTTACAGTGAAGAAAGCTCCGCTGCATGGAGCGGTAAGGCCAATACCGGCGTACTGGACAAGTCTGTTGCAAGTGCTGCAAGAGCAAAGCGTACGGTCATCAAAGGCGACGGCAGTGATGTTATTACCATAATGGTTTACATGTGCGGTACAGACCTTGAAAGTCGCGGCGCCATGGCATCCAAAGACCTTCAGGAAATGCTTGCCGCAAACGTCGGAGAGAAAATAAATCTCATTATTTATACCGGCGGATGTAAAAGATGGCAGAATAATGTAGTCAGCAGTTCCACCAACCAGGTTTACCAGATTAAGGGCCAGCAGATGACCTGCCTTCAGAAAGATCTGGGGCAATCACCCATGGTTGAGCCCGATACTCTTTCAGGATTTATTAAATGGACTTCCAAAAACTTCCCCGCAGACAGATATGATCTTATTTTGTGGGATCACGGCGGCGGCTCCACCAGCGGATACGGCTACGATGAGAAATACGCATCTAAGGGAGCCATGTCTTTATCCGGCATCAATAAAGCCCTAAAAGACGGCGGTGTCAACTTTGATTTCGTTGGTTTCGATGCATGCTTAATGGCTACAGTTGAAACAGCTTTGGTGGTTTCCAACTACAGTGATTACATGATTGCATCCGAGGAAACTGAACCTGGTATCGGATGGTATTACACAGACTGGCTTAAGAAATTATCGAATGATACTTCAATGTCCACCCTGGATATTGGCAAAAATATAATTGATTCATTCACAGAAGCATGCGCTCAGAGTGTTCGAGGCCAGAAGACAACGCTTTCGCTTATTGATCTGGCGGAATTATCCGCAACGGTTCCTTCGGAGCTTGCCTCATTTTCCAAAAACACTTCTGACCTGATTAAGAATAAAGAATATAAGACTGTTTCCAACGCAAGAGGTTCAACAAGAGAGTTTGCAACCTCATCAAGAATCGACCAGGTAGATTTAGTCGATTTTGCCAACAGAGTAGGCTCAACACCTGCCAAATCTCTTGCCGAAGCACTTCTTGGCAGCGTCAAATACAACAGAACCAGTCAGAGCATGACCAACGCTTACGGCCTTTCAATTTACTTCCCTTACAAGAAGTCTTCCAAGGTCGACAGCATGGTTAATACCTATGAAGACATAGGTATGGATGAAGAATATGCCAAGTGCATCCAGAACTTCGCTTCTTTGGAAGTTGCAGGTCAGGTTGCCTCAGGTGGTTCTCAATCTCCCATGGGTGCGCTCTTTGATTTATCCGGAGGTGGAAGCAGTTCAAGTTCAATGGGCTCCGCGGACATGATAAGCCAGCTGCTCACAAGTTTCATGGGCAGTGATTTCTCCTCGATTTCAGGCTTGTCATCACAAAACACCGGTTTCCTTGGCAAGTCTTTGGATATCGATTATGCAGCGGATTACATCGCTTCCAATCACTTTGACAGCAGCGCTCTTATTTGGACCAAGGACGAGTATGATACTCCTATAATCCAGTTGTCCGAGGACCAGTGGTCCTACGTAAAGGATTTGGAACTTAACGCCTTCTATGATGACGGTGCGGGATATATCGATCTTGGAATGGATAACGTCTTTGAATATGATGACAACGGAAATCTTATGGCTCCCACGGACAAGACCTGGCTTTCCATCGAAAGTCAACCTGTTGCCTACTATCACCTGGATACTCAGTGGGATGACGATTCCTACATCATAACCGGCCGCGTTCCCTGCTTCTTAAATGATGTTCGCTGCGATTTGATTATCGCTTTCACTTCAGAGAATGAGGACGGATTCATTGCAGGTGCAAGATACGATTACGTTGATGGCGAGACAGATACCATAGCAAAGAACCTTACAGAACTTGAGATTGGTGACAGAATAGATTTCATCTGTGACTACTACACATATAACAAAGAGTACAAGGACAGTTATCTCCTTGGAGAAACCCTGGTTGTGGATAAGGACATGAAAGACATGCTTATCAGCAACACCTATATGGGTGACGGAGATGCACTTATGTCTTATTGCTTCACCGATATTTACGGCCAGAAATACTGGACACCAATGTTAACATACTAAAAAATAAACCTGGCACCTATTTGGTGTCAGGTTTTTTATTACATTAATCCGGGTCTGCAGGGCTTTCCGATTCTGTTTCTGTAAGCCGCAAACAGTTCTTCTGTGGCAAGAGCCATTTTGGTTACGGAGAATTTCTCTCCATGGGGATAAATATACCAGGTATCTTCCAGGGTATTAAGGTCAACACAATCCCCGTATTTACCCAGATATTCGTACTCAATGTGGCAGGAATAAAGGGATGGAACTGTCTTGGTCATCTCCCTGACACTTCCGTCTTTATCGGTAACTTTGACCTTAAATCCTTCCATATCATGGGACAGGGTTCCCTTTCCTATGTCTATAAATCTGTCCGCGTTGGGAAGAGAATTTACATGCACTTCCAGTTCCCCGGAAGAATAGGTGCCGTTTTCCACTTCTGCACGGACATTTTCTCTCTCCCATTCATACCAGTCGGGAATGTGACTGAATTCCGTTTCTCCCGTGTCGGCAGAAAGTTCACCAAATTCCGACATGGTCCAGGTCTTCTTACAGGTATTGCAGATAAGCTTTGTGCCCTTTGAAGTCATGGTGAACTCAGTTTTGCAGGAGGGACACTGGTACAGTACCTTGTGGAGGCCTTCGGCCCTTCCCTTATATTTTGTTCTTATTTTTCTTTCCTTCTGCCAGGCAAAATCGTCATACTGAAATCTCTCAACGATCCTGTCATTTATTTCATCCACAGGAAGACTCTTTAGCTGCTCCTGTGTAAAAAGCAGCGATATCTCCGCTTCCGTCGGAGCCACTCCTCTGTCGTGAAGGTTCCAGAAAGGAGAATTCACATGGTGACCGTGGCAAATAAGTGTTGCCACAGGGACCTTAAACATCTTGCACATTTTCCCTAAGGATTCCGGAAGGACCGCAGTTGTTCCGCAAAGGGAATATCTTGCCTCGGGATATATGATTGCGATATCTTTGTTTTTTATGGTTGTCCACAGATTCTTTATAAGGGTCAGATCGCTGGTGAATTTCCTTTTGCAGATGCATCCCACATCTCTTAAGAGCTTCTCCCTTCCGATAAAACCGTCTATAGCTACAACGTAGTTTGCTCTGGAGGGCCAAATTGCCTTTGTAGCAACTTTAAAATCCAGGAACGCATTGTGATTGCATAAAAGAATAAAGGGGGGCTTAATTCCCTCCATTCCTGTTTTAATAATCTTAGATTTATGAGCCAATACCGACGGAAGACTTATAAGGATAGTCAGTGGTCTAAGATACCACTTGGTCCTTGTCGGTGGGATGGACATATCAAACCTTTTAACATTATCCATTCAATAATTCCCCTAACACTCTGCTATTTAAAAAGCTCATCCGACAGTGCGGCAAACTGTTCCAAAGTAAGAGCTTCACCTCTTATGGTCTCAGACAGTCCCAGGTTTCTTAAAGCTTCGGCACACTGCTCCCTTGATATGCCAAGTCCCCCATTCGAGATGGCATTTGTAAGGGTTTTTCTGCGCTGATTGAAAGCTGCTCTGATAAGCTTAAACATATTCTTATCATCACGAACTTCAACGGGAGGCACATCGTAGCACTCAAGTCTTATAACACTGCTTCCAACACCGGGCTTAGGAATAAAGCACTCCGGTGAAACCTGGCAGATTACAGAGGGCTTGCTGTAGTACTGAACAGCAAGAGATAATGCTCCGTAGTCCTTGGTTCCGGGACCTACCTGCATTCTGTCGGCCACTTCCTTCTGAATCATCATGGTAATGCTCTTAAGAGGCACTCCTCCTTCAAGAAGTCCCATGACGATGGGTGTGGTGATATAGTAAGGCAGGTTGGCAACTACTTTTATGGGTTTGCCACCGTTTTCCTCATCTGCAAGTTTCTGAATATCAAGTTTTAGTACATCTTCGTTGATAACCTTAACGTTGTCGTATTCGGACAGGGTATCCTCCAGAATCGGAATCAGATTTTTGTCTATTTCAACCGCAAAAACCCAGCCTGCGCGTTCGCACAGATACTGGGTCATTGTTCCGATTCCGGGGCCGATTTCCAGAACACAGTCATCCTTTGTTATTTCAGCTGCATCCACGATCTTCTCAAGGACATGGGCATCAATAAGAAAGTTCTGACCAAACTTCTTCTGGAAACTGAAGCCGTATTTATCCAATACTTGTAAGGTGTTTTTTATATTTCCGAGATTCGCCATCTTTAATATGCGCGTCCCCAGTAAAGCATCTTCTTTGCAGGCTTACCACACCATACACAGGTGTCGGCAATTGTCTCCTGCTCGAAGGGAATGCATCGGCTGGTTACACTTAACTCTTCTTTGATTGCATCTTCACATTCTCTGCAGCCACACCACATAGCCTTTACGAAACCTGCCTTGGTGTTGAATGCATTCTTAAACTCTTCCTTGGTTGCTGCTGTGTAAGTGTGAGCATCGCGGTGAGTTCTTGCTCTCTCAAGCATTTCCTTCTGAATTCTGTCAAGGATTGCAGGAACTTCTGTCTCAAGGGCATCAAGGTCAACCTCGATTTTCTCCCTTGTATCACGACGGCAGATTACGCACTTGCCCGCTTCGATATCCTTAGGTCCAATCTCGATTCGGATGGGATATCCTCTCATCTCTGCCTCGGCAAATTTGAATCCGGGAGTCTTGTCGGTATCATCTACCTTCACTCTGAAGTTCTTCTTAAGCATATCTCTTAATTCATATGCCTTATCGAGAACTCCTTCCTTCTTCTGCTGAATGGGAATAATACAAATCTGAGTAGGTGCAACAAGAGGAGGAAGAACCAGTCCGTCGTTGTCGCCGTGTACCATGATGATGGCACCGATAAGTCTTGTAGTCATTCCCCAGGATGTCTGGAAGGGATGCTTTAATGTATTGTCTTTGTCGGCAAAAGTGATATCAAAGGCCTTGGCAAAACCGTCACCAAAGTTATGGCTGGTACCTGACTGAAGAGCCTTTCCGTCATGCATGAGAGCCTCAATGGTGTAGGTGGCCTCAGCGCCGGCAAATTTCTCTTTATCTGTTTTCTGTCCTTTAACTACAGGGATTGCAAGAACCTGCTCGCAGAAGTCTGCATAGAGGTTAAGCATCTGAACTGTTCTCTCCTCTGCTTCCTCAGCGGTAGCATGAATGGTGTGGCCTTCCTGCCATAAGAACTCTCTGGAACGAAGGAAAGGACGTGTCTCCTTCTCCCAGCGAACTACTGAACACCACTGGTTGTAAACCTTGGGAAGATCCCTGTATGAATGAACATCATTCTTGTAAAAATCACAGAACAAAGTCTCAGATGTGGGGCGTACGCACATTTTCTCAGCGAGAGGCTGAAGTCCACCCTGTGTTACCCATGCAACTTCAGGGGCAAATCCTTCAACGTGATCTTTCTCTTTCTCAAGAAGGCTCTCGGGAATGAACATGGGAAGATATACATTCTCTACACCTGTCTCTTTGAATCTCGCATCCAGCTGCTTCTGAATAAGCTCCCATATTGCATAACCTGCGGGCTTAAACACCATACATCCTTTAACAGATGTATAGTCAATCAGCTCTGCTTTCTTAACAACGTCCGTGTACCACTGGGCGAAATCTTCCTCCATGGAAGTAATCGCTTCTACCTGTTTCTTGTTATCTGCCATTTTAAATTTCCTATCTGTCTAAATTACTTTGCTGCCTTATCTGACTTCTTTACAAGGAAAAGTGAAAGAAGGAGAGCAACAATATAAAGAACTCCTGTTACATAAAGAACCATCTGATAACCTGTAGGGTTAACCATTACTCCGCCATGGTCCTCGGGAGTGCCGAAGTGGTTAACAATGTATGTAGCCATCTGGTTACCTGTAAGTCCTGCAAATGCCCATGCGGAAAGTGTAATTCCGTGGATTGCACTGATTGATCCCATTCCGTAGTGATCGGAAAGGAGTGTGGGAACGTTGGAGAAGCCTCCGCCGTATCCTGCGTTTACCATGAAGATCAAAGCAAGTACAAGGATGATAAGGAATACATTTCCCTCACCGTTCTTGATAGCGCCTGTAAAGATTACAAGTGCTGTGAAAGCAATGGAAATGATGAAGATCATCTTGTAGATTGTGTTACGATCCTTCATGTAGTCAGCCCATGCTGAGAATCCGAGACGTCCGCCTGCATTGAAGATAGCGGATACTGTAGAAATGATTCCTACGCTAGCTGCAAGGCCGATACATTTTACAATCATCTTCTCCTGAGAGATGATTGCAAGACCACATGTAATATTAATATAGAACATAAGCCAAATTCCAATGTAGTTGGAAACGGGTCTGGTCTTGATGGTCTCCCAGATGCCGGGCTTCTTCTCTGACTTGTCGGGCTCATGCCAGCCTGCAGGCTTAGCAAGAAGAAGGTGTCCTACGAACATCATGATGAAGTAAACTACTGCAAGAATCCAGAACATCTTATAAATCTCACCATTCTGGTTCTCACCGAGAATCTTCTGCATGATAGGAGAAGCAATAGCTTTTGCTCCACCGAATCCTGCTACGGCAAGACCGGTTGCAAGGCCCTTCTTGTCCTCGAACCAAAGCATAAGAGTCTTAACAGGTGAAAGATAACCGGTTCCGAGACCTACACCCATTACAAAACCATAGCTTAAATAAATACCGATAAGTGCGGGTACGCTTCCTGTTCCGGTTTCGGCAAATACCTTGCCGCCGTACCAGATGAAGAATCCGGTTCCCACCATACCGAGTGTGAATGCGATTGTTGCAATAAGAGAAGACTTGTGAATGTCTCTCTCAACTACGTTTCCAAGGAATGCTGCTGACATGCCCAAGAAGAAAATTGCGAATGAGAATGCCCATTCTACTGCTGATTTGGAGAATCCGATATAATCAGCAATCTCCTGTGAGAAAATTGACCAGCAATAAACTGTTCCGATACTGAAGTGTAAAAGGAGTGCAGGGATTGCAGCCCTGGTCCATCTGTTACTGTACTTACCCATTTGGTAACCTCTCTTTAATCTGATGTTATTGTGTCTAAATCCAATTCTAAACAATTATAGTCATTATTTGCCTAAAAATCAACTGTTTCGGCATTTTTGCTTTGTAATGCCCATGTTCCCAAACCCATAAGGATAAATATGTATGGAATGTTTACAGGTTGTGCAAAGCTGAAAAAGTTGTGGGCCATATAGGAAACCAATGCCATTCCACAGGCAAAAGAAAGCCCATTGTCACCCTTCAAAAGCTCCTTTGCCTTGGAAATCTGTGCCCCCATAAAAGTCACAAGTCCAAGGAATCCATAGTTTACCAGAACCGTAATCCATTCGTTGTGGGCATTTGTAAGCCTTGCATCACCAAACTTGTTTATGACAAAATCTGCCACACTGCTTCCGCTCCTGTAAACCGCATAGGCAAGAGAGTCAGGTCCCCAGCCCACAAGTTTCTGTATGAGCCCGCCGTCAAAGTAAGCCTTTATGCCGGCCACCCAGGTATATCCTCTGCTGTTTCCCCATTCGTAGTCCGGAAGGAAGGGGCTGTCATAGGGCACAAAAGAAAATGCCTCCGGATTTCCTGTTCGAACCAGAAGTATTAATAGGTAAAAACAGAAAACCGCTCCAATAACGACAATGGAAACTGTCTTAAGAATCTTAAATAAAACCGTCGATCCCTCTTCTCCCAAAGCATAAGCCAGGATGGCAACAGCTGCTGCCATAACAAACAAAACTGCCGGAACAGGCGAGTACAACAGCAATGAAATCGTAAATGACTCGTAATCAAGGCTTATGGAAAATACTTTGAAAAACAGATATGCCAAAGCCATGGGGCCCAGAATTACACAGGCAAGAATCATGCTTCTCATTCTCGACTCCATATCTTCGTCCACCGACTTATAAAATGCCACAAGGATTATTGCTGTGAATACCACCAAAGCACTGTCGCTTCCCTGAAGGGCCCCGGCAACCGAACCTATTGCCAAAAGAATTCCAAGAAGAATTTTTTGGATTGCTCCCTCTGCTCTGAAGAACAGTCCAGCTGCCAATGCAAAGAAAACTGACCAGAAACCGCAGAACCAGTTAATGTTTCCGAGAGTGGAGATAAAACCTGATTCCGCTCCCTCGTAGGGAATAGGGTATATGCCCATTCTGTTAAGGCTTCCAAGCAGAAATTCAATTCCTGAGACTATGCAAAAAATCGCTGTAATGGCTCCGGCTCTTCTCATGAATCTGGAAATCAGAAAATATGAAAAAACCAAAAAAACAGAGGTCAGGTATCCCTGATACCATCCTCCCTCTCCGATAATTGCAACTTTCTTGTTAAAGGAGAAAAAGAAAGAAACATTAATGACAATCAGATACAGAAACATAAAGATATCGGAAATCGAAGGCTTTGCAAAGCCTGCCGCCAGCCCTCTCTCCTTAATTTTCCCAAGAAAATAAAGAATGAAAAGTGTTATTCCAAACAGACAGAAGGCTCCCGAAATGTATATATACAACACACCCTTATCCGTTCCTGCCTTCATGTATCCGTGGCTTAAGAAGAAAGGATATATTGCTGCAAGCATCAATGTAAAAATAAAGCAAAGCGTCTCCTCCGACTGACGCATCAGCTCCGAAAAGCCGGACTTTTTCATTTAATAAGCTCCTTAACGAATTTGTTCTCCGGTATATATTCAAAATCCATCTTCTCACCTGTAGAAGGATGGATGAAAGAAATTCTGTCAGCAAAAAGTGCCACGTTTCTGATGCCTGCCGCTCGGGCTATTTTCTCAGACAGTTCATTTCCGTATTTTCTGTCCGCTACTATGGGATTTCCCATGTGAGACAGCTGGGCTCTTATCTGGTGAAACCTTCCTGTTTCAATTGAAATATCCAAAAGTGTTACTTGGTATTCTTCAACCGAAGTACACCCAATGACCTTGTAATTCAAAATTGCTTTCTTTGCATCGGGATCTTCTTCATTGGAGATTACGGCGCTTTTACCTCCCTTGGGGCCAAGTTTCCTGACGGAGAGGTAATCCACAAGTCTGCCGGATTCCTCCGGGGCTTTTCCACATACCAGTGCGTGGTAGCTCTTGTTAAGTCCACCGTCTGAAAGTCCTTTGCTAAGTGCCGCTGCAGCTTCCTTTGTTTTGGCAAAACAAAGCAATCCCTCCACCGGCATATCCAGTCTGTGAACGACTCCAAGGTAGCTACCGCCCAGGTGCTTCTTAAGCTCACTCACCAGGTCGATTCTTCCGATATTGGCGTCCTCAACGGCTATTCCGGCTTCCTTCAAAACCACCAGTATATGTTTGTCCTCAAAAAAAATCCTCATGCCATGATTTTATCACAGCATGAGGATGTCTTGCATTGCTTTTATTAAATTTTGAAGCGATATCCAACGCCCCAGATTGTTTCGATGTATTGGGGATTTGCGGTATCATATTCAATCTTTTCACGTATTTTTTTGATGTGGACGGTGACGGTTGCTATGTCGCCGTAGGATTCCATTCCCCAGATTGCTCTGAAAATATCTTCCTTGGAAAATACTCTGTTAGGGTTCTCAGCGAGGTAAGTAAGAAGTTCGAACTCCTTGCCGGTGAAGGTTTTCTCCTCTCCATCCACAAATACTCTTCTGGCTCCCTTATCAATCTTAAGGCCCCTGATTTCGATGATTTCATTCTGCTTGGCTTCTGCTGAGCCAACCAGTCTGCTGTATCTTGCAAGATGGGCTTTAACCCTTGCCACAAGTTCGCTGGGGCTGAAGGGTTTGGTCATGTAATCGTCTGCCCCTAGACCCAGGCCTCTTATCTTGTCTATATCATCTTTCTTGGCAGAAACCATAAGAATAGGAACATTCTTCTTCTCTCTTATCTTCTTGCAGACTTCAAATCCGTCCACACCCGGAAGCATAAGATCAAGAATGATAAGGTCATAGTTTGTTGACAAAGCAGCATCCAGACCTGCGTTTCCGGTATTCTTTATGTCCACGGAGAAGTCGCTCATTTCGAGATAGTCTTTCTCCAAATCGGCAATGGCTTCTTCATCCTCAATAATAAGAATCTTACTCATCTATGTCGTCTTCTCCTTTCGATTCCTTGTATTTACGAAGAACAAAATGGATACAGGTTCCTTCCCCTTCTTTTCCGGTGGCCCAAATGTATCCGCCGTGGTCCTCAATAATCTTTTTAACTATGGAAAGTCCGATTCCGCTTCCGCCCTGTGCAGAGTTTCTGGAAGCATCGGTTCTGTAGAACCTGTCAAAAATGTTAGGCAGGTCTTTCTGTGCTATTCCCTTTCCGTTATCCTCGATTTCAACTCGTATCGAATCCACCTCGTCAAGAATTCGAATATCAATCTCTCCGTCAGGCTTATCCATGTACTTCACCGAGTTGCTGATGATATTGTTGATAACACGTTTCATCTGCTCGGGATCCGCAATTACTTTTGTATCGGGGCTTACAATGTTGGAATAGTTGAGCCTTATGTTCTTGGATTCAAGATCCATTCCCACTTCTTCAACGCAGTCCCCAAAGTAATCGGAAACATTGATTCTATGAAAATCATAGGGGATGCGATTGCTGTCAATCTTTGAATATATGGTGAGCTCATTTATTAGTCTGTCCATATCATTGGCCTTGTTGTAGATGGTCTTAATATACCTGTCCATCTTCTCAGGCGTATCTGCGACTCCGTCCATGATGCCTTCCACATATCCCTTGACTGCGGTAATGGGTGTCTTCAGATCGTGAGAAATATTACTTATGAGCTCTCTGTTTCTGGCCTCATGTGCCATCTTCTCCTCTGTGGATTCCTTAAGACGAAGGCGCATGTCCTCATAATTTCTGTAAAGCTCTCCAATCTCACCCTTACTGTCCGTTTCCAGTCTGTAGTCAAAGTTTCCGTCCTTTATCTTCGTCATGGCTACGTTTAACTGATTGATGGGATCGATGATGCTCTTGTTAATCCATATGGTAAGCATCAGAGCTGTGAAAACCAGAATAATGAAGATGGCCACGCAGGTGTCCGTAACAATTCTCCTGAAGGCTTCCTCATCCTGAAGGGAAATGGTAAACAATCCGTCTTCAGTTTTCTCAACCATTTGAAGCGCTACCTCTTTGATAACGATGGGCTTCACTGCCATGACCGTTACCACACTCAAAAGAAGAGGTATTACGACTATCAAAACAAATGTAAGTTTGGAACGAGTTTTTAATTTCATAATTTATCCTCACAAACCAACGAGCCTACGGTAGAACGAACTACCGTAGGCCGCGCTCACATATTAGAGGAAAGGGGGATTTAGGCGACTGTGTCGTCTACGGTTATTATTCTATCGAATCGGATTGCAAAATACCATTAAATAAATCGAATAATTCTATAAACTTTTTATAAACTTTATTTGTCTTTGTATATATCCACCAGGTTCAAAATCACCTCTACAGCCCTGTCCATACGCTCTATTGTGGTGCATTCGAAATTACCGTGGAAGTTGAAACCGCCTGTTCCGAGATTGGGGCAGGGAAGTCCGTCATAAGAAAGTCTTGCTCCGTCGGTGCCTCCCCTTACGGGAATCTCCTCAGGCTCCATTCCGGCATTTTTAATTGCAATTCTTGCATTTTCGATAAGGTGCATGTGAGGAGTTATCTTCTCAAGCATGTTGTAGTAAGAATCCGTAATCTTTGCGGTAACTGTTCCCTCACCGTACTTCTCGTTCATCTTTTCGGCAAGTGACGCCATTGTGGCTTTTCTTTTTTCAAAAATACTCTTATCGTGGTCCCTGATAATATAGGAAAGAGTTGCTTCACCTACTCTGCCCTTCATCTGAGTCAGATGGTAAAATCCCTGTCTCTTCTCAGTGTGCGCAGGGGTCTCGTCCTCAGGAAGCATGGAATGGAATTCCATAGCCAGGTGGGATGCATTAATCATCACATCCTTCGCATCTCCGGGGTGAACGCTGAATCCCTTAATTGATATTTCTGCCGAAGCCGCATTAAAGTTCTCGTATTCAAGACAATTGGAGTCTCCTCCGTCGATGGTAAAAGCGTAAGCCGCTCCGAATCCTTCAATGTCGAAATTATCAGCGCCTTCACCAATCTCCTCGTCGGGAGTAAAGCAGATCTTTATGGTTCCGTGAGGTCTCTTCTCATTAATCAGTCTTTCAACACAGGTTAATATCTCTGAGATTCCGGCCTTATCATCAGCTCCCAAAAGGGTGGTTCCATCTGTTGTTATTACGGTTTCCCCGATAAATGTTTTAAGAAAGGGGAACTTCTCGGGAGTCATGGCTGCACCTGAACCGGGAAGAATTATATCCCCTCCGTCATAATTTTCATGAAGTATGGGCTTAACGTCTTTGCCCGAGGCATCCGGAGATGTATCCATATGGGCTATGAGTCCAAGAGGTTTGGCTCCTTCATAGCCTTTGGTTGCGGGAAGTGTTCCGTAGACATAGCATAAATCATCTACAAACACGTTCTCCAATCCCAGATCCTTCATTTCTTCAACAAGTATATTCGCAAGATAAAATTCCCCCTTGAAGCTGGGATGAGTTCCACTTGCTTCATCGGATGTAGTATGAACCTTTGCGTATTTAATAAGTCTTTCGTATGCTTTCATATACTTAACTCCTATGTTTATTTTTCTATGACTATTTTATATCCGAGACCCTTAATTATCAACCAAGGGCAACGTTTACAAAACTGCGAAAATATCATAAAATGAAGTAGAGTTACAGAGAGCTTTTGGAGGCGCCCAATGAGCAGAAAATCCCTTGTAAGTACACTGGGAATTACAATTTCATTAACGGTTGCTCTTTCCGGATGTGCTTTTGAGAATCTGGGTAAGACAGAGGTTGTTACCGTGGATCCCGAAACCCACTTCATGGAAATTTTCGATGAAGATACCCTGTCATATACGGACGGCTCAGGTAACGCACCTTCTGAAGAGAGCGAAGAGGATGAAGAGGATTCTGAGAATACCGACGGCACAATAATCGATATTCTTGATTTCGACAATGACTACATGGAAGAGGTTCCTGTGGGAGATACCTGCCTTGTTGACCTTGACTGTGACGGAAATTTGGATACGGTTTACTACAACGCTTCACGTTCTTCCATCGCCGAGTACGGAACAGCCGTGGATGCCTTCACAATTAACGGCGGCGATTACAAATACACCCTTTTTCTCAGCGATCAGGGTATTCATATACAGGATCCCAATCTCATGTCCTACTACATTACAGACATTGATACCAGGGACAGATACAGGGAAATAGCCATTCTGGATTACGGTGCTAACGGAACTCCCTACACCTACTTCATAAGATTCACAGGAAGCGGTACATATTGTCTCGGACACGTGCCTTATTTTCCGGGAGATGAGTACTTTGTAATCAAAGGTAACGGACAGATAGAATCTGCTTATGACCTTCACATTCTGCAGAACTGGAAAGCCCCTGCCACATGGGTGTCAGGTTCGGACCAGCAGATTGCTTCCAACTTTAAGATGTACAAGAGTGATATCCTCTATCCCTATGAGGACCAGAATACAGAACCTGTAACCCAGCTTATAGATTTGTATCTTTATGAATCCAGAAGCACCTCATCCAAGCAGACAGCGGTTCCAAAGTCAGACGAAGAAGTAAAATTCACTCAGACCGATGATTCTCACTGGGTTTACATGGAAAAAGGTGAAACCGTCAAAGGCTGGTTCTATATGGAGAATGCCGATACTATTGTAAGTAACGGTAAGAAATATAACCGCAGAGACGTTTTCAAGAACTTATATTAATAAACAATAAAAAAGCGCTTAAAGCGCTTTTTTATTTTCTCTATTTCTCCTCAGCAATCTCATTTATGAGTTTCATTATGGTTGCTGTGGCATTCTGCTGTCCGCTGTTTTTCATGGCATCAATGTAACTTTGCTTTGAAAAATACAGCTCGTGTATCTTCTCCATAAGATACTTCTCCGACAAATCATCCTCATTAATTACAATACTGAATCCCTGAGATTCAAAGGATGCCGCATTAAGAAGCTGGTCGCCTCTGCTTTGAGAAGTGGGAAGTGGAATAAGAATGTTGGGTTTCTTAAGTGCCAGAAGCTCACAGATTGAGTTTGCTCCGGCTCTTGAAATCACCAGATCTGCCATGGCAAATACATGCTTAAGCTCGCCCTTTAAATACTCAAACTGCTTATAGCCTTCCACATTGAGAAGCATATTATCGACTTTCTCTTTTCCGCATATATGAACCACCTGAAAATCTTTGAGCATCAGGTTAAGAGAATCTCTTACAGTCTTATTTATGGCCGCTGCGCCCTGACTTCCGCCGATAACCATTACCACCGGCTTGTCATGGGTAAATCCGCACAGCTTATAACCTTCTTCGGCACTGCCCTTAAGAAGTTCATCTCTTATGGGGGTTCCGGTAAGGAGAGCATTTCCTTCTTTCACATATTTCATGGTCTCCGGGAAGTTACAGCAAAGCTTCTTGGCAACCGGAAGGCAAATCTTGTTTGCAAGTCCCGGTGTCATGTCTGACTCGTGAATTATGCATGGAATCTTAAGAGATGCCGCTGCTCTTACTACGGGAACCGAAACAAAACCACCCTTTGAGAAAAGCACGTCAGGATTAATCTCCTTAAGAATCTTCTTGGCCTCCGAGAAGCCCTTGAGTACTCTGAAAGGATCTGAAAAGTTCTTGGGATCAAAGTATCTTCTGAACTTACCTGTTGCAATTCCATAATAAGGAATGTCAAAATCAGCGATAAGTCTCTTCTCGATTCCATCGTAGGAACCTATGTAGCTTACCTCATATCCTTCTGCTTTAAGATATGGCAAAAGTGCAATGTTTGCTGTGACATGTCCGGCTGTTCCGCCGCCTGTAAGAACTATTTTTTTCATTATTTATATGCCTCCAAAGCGTGAGCAAGCTGATCGGGACAAGAAGTGTTCTTAAATCCGCATTTTATGCCCTTGAGCTTTGCAATAGCATCGTTTTTGTTCATTCCTTCAACAAGTTTACTGATTCCCTGAAGGTTTCCGTTACATCCGCCTGTGAAAGATACAGACTTGATAATGTCTCCATCCAGTTCCAAATCAATTGCTGTTGAACATGTTCCCTGTGTCTTATACTGCATTATTTATTCCCTTTCTTAAAATCTGTACAGCTGTCTATGATTATTTTGAAATCCTCATCCTTGTATAAAAAGATGAGTAATAAAACCAGCGCGATTTCTGAGCAGGTTACATATATATCCGCCACGTTGAAAACAGGAAAATGAATTATATAAACATCGATAAAATCCACGACTCCTCCCGTAAAGAGAGTTTCGCCGTTCCAGATTCTGTCAATCAGATTTCCGATGGCTCCTGCGGTAATAAATACACACAATATCCTGATTGGTGTGTACCTTTTTTCTTCAGGCAAGCAAATGAAGGTTTTGCCAATGAAGAAGATAACTATGGGTGTAATTACCGCAAACAGTATCTGTTTTCCTTCCAAAAGGCTCCAGGCCATTCCTATATTCTCAATGTATCTCAAACGCAAAATGCCGTCAATTAACATCCTGCTTTCGCCCAACTGGAAGTTGGTCTTAATCAGATATTTGGTAAGCTGGTCAAAGCACACAAGCAGAATAACCGCTATTGCTGCAATGACAGTCCTTTTAAGCGTCAGCTTCTTCATTTGTTACTTCCTTATTCTTATCTTTGCCGGTGAAAACCACAAGCTTACTTATTATATAGTTTGCAATCATAACCAGTACGCAGGAAATAAACTTGGCAAGCCAGTATCCAACCTCAAATCCCTTATATATCCAATGTCCCCAGTCCATTACATTTACAAAGAGCAACATGATGACAATATCAAGGAGCAATGTGGCAACACGGCCAAGAGTAAACTTGGAAAACTCCTTAAGCATATGAGAATCTTTGCTCTTAAATACGAATGCTCTGTTTGTGAAGTAGGCAAATATAACACCTACAACCCATCCCCAGAAATTGATAAGGGAATTCTGGAAGGGGATGTTGGGATCCCAAAACAGTTTAAAGAAGAGACAAGCGAGGAAGTAAACTACTGTTGTGGCAACACCCACAACGAAGTAATTTACAAGCTCCTCATATTTCTTGTACATGGTTTTGCAAAAATCAAAAAGTTTCTTCATATAAAATCCTTACTTATTTACTACATTTCTGTCTTCGCCGTTAAGGAAGGTTCTGATGTTCTCCTTAACGTCATTAAGAAGTCTGGTTCTGGTCTCCACTGCACACCACGCAATGTGGGGAGTGATAATGAGCTTATTGCTGTCCTTAATTCGAGCCAAAGGATTATCAACCTTCATGGGCTCGCCCTCAAGAACATCAAGGCCTGCTGCCAGAATCTCTCCGTTATCAAGTGCATCTGCCAAAGCAGCCTGATCGATAACCGCTCCTCTGGCAACGTTAACAAGTATAGCAGAGTTTTTCATCTTTTTAAACGCATCTGCGTTGATGATATGTCTGGTCAAATCACTTAAGGGACAGTGAAGGGATAAAATATCGCTTTCCTTTAAGAGGGTATCAAAGTCGACTCTCTCGTATTCCGTTACTGTGCTTTTGCCTGTGGGGGAATAGAAAATAACGCGGCATCCAAAAGCTGTGGCAATGGAAGCAACTCTTTTGCCTATATTGCCCATTCCGATTATGCCCCAGGTCTGGCCTTCAAGTTCACGGAAGGTGTTGTCGAAATATGAAAACTTATCCTGTGCAGAATATGCTCCGGACTTAACGAAGTTGTCGTAGTAAGGCATATGGTGAGCAAGGGTTAATGCCAAAGCAAATGTATGCTGTGCCACCATGGTTGTGGAATAGCCCTTAACGTTTCTTACCTGAATGCCTCTGCTCTTGCAGTATTCAAGATCAATATTGTCAAAGCCTGTAGCTGTCTCGCAAATAAGCTTAAGATTGGCTGCGTCCTTAAGAGTCTCTGCATTCAAAGGAACCTTGTTGGCAATGATTATGTCTGCCTCTGCGGCTCTTTCCTTAGTATCTTCGGGTGAAGTGGTGTTTGGATAAACAATCATCTCTCCAAATTCGGTAAAATCAAAGTCAATATCCATTCCCACACAGCTTCTTTCAAGCGCAACTATCTTCATATCAGGCCCTCCTAGGTCGGTGTATAAATCTTTCAATAGTGTAGCATTGAAAAACCTTAATTTCAAGAATAAGCAAAATAAAAGGAACCCGAAGGTTCCCTTTATTTTGGACAGATTCATTTAATGGCTTCTCTCCAGGTCGCAGGTTTGAACTGGTCCTTAAGAGGAAGGAGTCTTGCATCCACATCAACACCAAGCACTGAGTTGAAGTTATTTGTTGCCTGCATCTGTGCTCCGAAGCCTACGATAATGATGATCTGCTCATCTGTGTAGAACTTACGAAGTCCATCGAAGAGCTCATCAGATACCTTTGTAGGGTCCTTGACAATCTGCTGACCAAGCTGCTGAAGAAGCTTTTCGTTCTCAGTTGTTTCAAAGTTGTTAGGGTCAAGACCAAGCTCCTTAAGGTCACTGATAAAGAATAATGAGCATAACTGGCATCCGTTGGTTGTGGAAACTGAGTGAGCATAAATTGTTGCTGCACGAAGTCCCACTGTGTCAACAAGGCTTGCCCATGAATCATACCAGCCCATAAATGCCTTGTATGTGCCGTAATCCTGAAGCATTACAAGCTTCATATTTGTGATTTTGCCCTTTGAATTAAGCTCGTCATATGCCTTCTTAGCCTCGCCTGTCAATTCGTCAGGCTGTTTTAAATGTACTCTTGCCATCGTTTTTTCCTCCGTACTATTTTTATAATGCAAGTTTTAAGATTTCTGTAAATGCTTTGGCATCCAGGGGTACATAGTGTCCCACCGTGCCGTTTCTTGTGGCTCTCTTTGCCATTGTTTCAAAGTCTTTGTCATCTATACCAAGTTCTGTAAGAGTGGTCTTAAGTCCAAGCTTCTTATAGAACCCGGTGAGTTTCTCGGAAAGAATATAAGCTCTTTCCTTCTCTGAATAGTCATAGGGATCAGCTCCAAATACTCTGCTTGCAAGGAGCGCAAGTCTCCAGGGTTTAACCTCTGCCATATATTTGGTCCACGCAACGGTGACAACCGCCATTCCTTCACCGTGAGTGATGTTGTACTGAGCTGAAAGCTCATGCTCTATTCTGTGGGAGCCCCAGTCGGCTCTTCTTCCTGCATCCAGGAAATTGTTATGAGCCACACTGGCCAGCCACTGGATTTCACCTCTGGCATTGACATCCTTCTGGTCTTTAAGAAGTCTGTCTGCGTTAACAAGAAGGGCTTTTATTGCTCCTTCTATAAGGTAATCTGTTGTGTCAGAATTCTTCTCATCAGAGAAATATCTCTCAAGAAGATGGGACAAAACATCTGCAATTCCCACAAAAGTCTGGTAAGCCGGAAGTCCAACCGTAAACTTAGGATTCATGATTGCAAACTTGGGGATAATCCTGTCATCCTCAAATCCAAGCTTCCACTCGCCACTTGAAAGAATTGCCGCATTGGATGTTTCTGAGCCGCTTGATGCGGTTGTTGCGATTACACCTATGGGAAGTACTTCCTTTGGAGATATGCCTTTCTCGAAAAAATCCCATACATCTCCTTCATAGGGAATGCCGAGAGCTACTGCCTTGGCTGTATCGATGGAGCTTCCTCCACCGACTGCCAAAACAAAGTCCGTTTTATTTTCTTTGCCCTGTTTTACCAGGTCTCTTACAAGATCGATACTGGGATTCGGAACTACGTTTCCGTTTTCTATGAAGGAGATACCGAGTTCTTTTACCGCATCTTCTATTACACTGTATATTCCAAGGGTCTTTATGAAATCTCCGCTGTAAACCAGAAGAAGGGATTTGACTTCATATGCCTTAAGTAAGTCTTTTATTTTCTTTTCACTGTCTTCTCCGAACACAATTTTCGCCGGATTGTAGTACTCGAATCCAATCATTTCTCTTCTCCTTAGTTAAGCGGAACTACTGCTCCGTCGTATTTGCCTTCAATAAATGCCTTGATTTCAGGTCCCTGAAGAACTTCTACAAGTGTCTTAAGTGCTGCGTTGTCTTTCTTATCGGGTGATGTTGCAATTATGTTTCCGTAAGTCTGTGCTGCAAGTCCGTCGTTAGCTTCAACTGCAAGAGCCTGGCTTACATGTAAACCACCCTCGATTGCATAGTTACCGTTGATAACTGCTACTTCAACATCGGGAAGTGCTGCTACAAGCTGCTCGGGAGCAAGCTCCTTAAACTGAATGTTCTTAGGGTTCTCTACAATATCTTCAACAGTTGCATTGATTCCTGCATCATCCTTTAAGGTAAGAAGGCCTTCCTGTGCAAGTAAAAGAAGTGCTCTTGCTTCGTTTGTTACGTTGTTGGGAACTGCTACAAGTGCACCGTCAGGAAGTGCTGAGAGGTCTGTGGTTTTACCTGCATAGATTCCGAAGGGCTCATAGTGAATAGCGCCGATGGAAACAAGGTCTGAGCCGTTTTCCTTGTTGAACTGCTCAAGATAAGGAACGTGCTGGAAATAGTTTGCGTCAAGGCTTCCTTCGATTACGCCTGTGTTGGGTGTGATTGAGTCCTCAAGCTTAACGATTTCAAGTGTAATTCCCTTTGCCTCAAGTAAGGGTTTTGCCTCCTCAAGAATCTCTGAGTGAGGTGTAATGTTTGCGCCGACCTTAATTGTTGATGACTCTGCCGCCTTTGCGCTGCCGCATCCTGCAAGGGCTGCTGCCAGGGTTAATACAAGTGCAAGTGATAAAATTCTTTTTTTCATAATGTTTTTTCTCCTCTTTCTACGTTTGATTATTTAGATTTTTCTTTTCTTTTTGGCGATGAATCCGCCGGCTTCCTGAATCAGCATTACCATGATTACAAGAAGGGTTACGGTGGTCCACAGTACTTCTTTTTCGTACCTGTAGTAACCGTACTGGAGGGCTATGGCTCCAAGGCCGCCACCTCCGATGACCCCGGCCATTGCGGAGTATCCCAGAACCGTCGCTACATTTATGGCTCCTCCCAAAAGAAGTGAGGGGGTTGCCTCAGGGAGGATGAAATGTATGATCGTGTAAACCGGGGATGCTCCCATGGCTGTGGCTGCTTCTATTATTCCCGGAGACACTTCGCAGAGAGATGACTCTACCATTCGTGCCACTATGGGGATTGTTCCCACTGTAAGGGGAACGATGGATGCAACCGTTCCTATGGAAGAACCTGTTACAAACCTAGTAAATGGAATCAACAAAACCAGAAGAATCAGGAAGGGCAAAGATCTTAGGATGTTTACCACTGTTCCCAGAATCACGTTAACCGGTCTGTTCTCCAAAAGCCTTCCCTTGGCGGTGGCGTATAGGACGACACCTAAAGGGAGACCTAAAATGTAAGATATCAGAGCCGAGAAAAAGGTCATTTCAAGAGTTTCAAATATACCGTTTCGGATGGCTTCAACTATGTATTCACTCATTCTCTCGTTACCTCCGATACACTTAATCCGCCTTCTTTGAAAAAGTCAGTGATAATCTTTTGATCTTCCACGGACTCAGGCAGTTCAAGAACCATCTGTCCATATCCGATGCCGCCCACGCTTTTTGTGTTGGCGCTTAAGATATTCACTTTCTTTCCCGTTTTCTCCACAAGATTGGCTATGAAAGGCTCGCTTGCTGCCAATCCGTCGAAGACTATTCTTATTAATCTGCTTTCCTCTTTTGAAGGATCGAAGGGATTGCTGGGGAATACCAGCTTTCTTGCTGCCCTCGACTTGGGATTTCTGAAGACTTCCTTTACCTCGCCCACTTCCTCAAGTCTGCCGTCGTCGATGATTGCCACTCTGTCACAGATTTTCTCCACAACAGCCATTTCATGAGTAATGATTACTATGGTAAGTTTTCTGTCTTTGTTTATCTCCTTCAAAAGGTCCAAAATTTCCGCCGTAATCTTTGGATCCAAGGCGCTTGTTGCCTCATCACACAAGAGAACTTTAGGATTTGACGCCAGGGCTCTGGCTATTGCCACCCTTTGTCTTTGTCCTCCGGAAAGTCTTGCGGGATAAGCATCCTTCTTCTCCTCAAGTCCCACTACTTTAAGCATCTCCAAGGCAATTTCATTTCGCTTTTTTCGTGGTATCTTTGCAATTCGAAGAGGCTGCATCACGTTGTCGATAACGCTTCTCTGGTTCACCAGATTGAATCCCTGGAAAATCATGGAGATGGAATGCCTTACATTTCTTAGTTCAGAGGGTTTAAGGTCTGCCAGGTCACTTCCGTAGAATTTAACTTTTCCTCCATTTACTTTTTCCAGTCTGTTTAGGGTTCTTACCAGAGTGGATTTGCCCGCTCCGCTCATTCCGATTATTCCGAAGATTTCACCTTCTTCAATGGAAAGGTTTATATCCTTTAGAGCTTCAAACTCCTTTCCTTCGTTCTCGTATACCTTAGATACGTTTTCCAGTTCAAATACTTTCGCCATTATTCTGTCCCTGCTTTTACCTTATGCATCGAAAAGGCCTTTGCTTATGTATCTGTCGCCTCTGTCCGGGAATAGGGTAACTATGTTTCCGGATTCAATCTGCTCTGCCAGCTTTAATGTGGCTGCAAGGGCTGCTCCGGAAGAAGAACCTGCAATGATTCCCTCTCTTTTGGCAAGAAGTCTTGCTGTGTCAAAGGCTTCTGTGTCAGATACCTTTATTACAGTGTCCACCAGGTTAATATCCATGGTCTTAGCAATAAAATCATTTCCTATACCTTCGATGTCATAATCCTTGTGCTCTCCTCCGCCGATTATTGAGCCTATAGGATCTGCAAGAATACCCTTTATTTTGGGATTCTGCTCTTTGAGATACCTGGCAACTCCGGAGAAGGTTCCGCCGCTTCCCGCTCCTGCCACGAAGTAATCAATATGACCATCCAACTGGGAATAAATCTCGGGGCCCGTTGTCTCGTAATGAGCTCTTGGGTTTGCCGGATTGTCAAACTGCTTTAAGGATATTGCCCCGGGAATTCCTGCTATAATCTCGTCTGCCTTTCTGTCAGCTCCAAGCATTCCTTCTTCCCTGGGGGTGTGAACTATTTCAGCTCCCAAAGCCGCCATCAGTTTCTGCTTCTCCACCGAGAACTTCTCGGGAACGGTGAAAATAATTCTGTACCCTTTGTTAAGTGCCGCCAGGGCTATACCTATTCCTGTGTTTCCTGCGGTAGCATCAACTATTGTTCCGCCGGGCTTAAGTATTCCTCTTTCTTCGGCATCTTTTATCATGTACGCTCCAACTCTGTCCTTAACGCTTCCCGCAGGATTCATCAATTCGAGTTTAGCGTAGATATTTACTCCTTTTTTTACTCCCAAATTGTTAAGCTTTATAACCGGCGTATTACCGATCATATCGTGGATGTCCATATATACATCCATTACCATCACGCTCCTTTCCCGATTCTGTGTTTGCTTCTATTTCTTTGAAGACTCTATTGCTTTTTTCAGGTCTTCAATTAAATCGTCTACGTTTTCAATTCCAACTGAAAGTCTTATAAGCTCGTCAACAATTCCAACCTTTTCTCTGATGTCCTTGGGGATTGCTGCGTGAGTCATGGTTGCGGGATGGCATACCAGAGACTCTACACCGCCCAGGCTTTCTGCCAGGGTAACAAGCTTTATGTTTTTGAAAAATGACTTGTAGTCGTATTCCTCTTTAAGTACAAAGGAGATCATCGCTCCGGGGCCTTTTGCCTGCTTATTCTGAACTTCATATCCCGGATCGCTCTCAAGGCCCGGATAGTAAACCTTGCTTACGTATCCGCTATCTTTGAGCCAATTGGCTATCTTTATTGCGTTGGCCTGATGCCTGTCCATTCTTACTCCAAGTGTTTTGATTCCTCTTATCATAAGGAAGCTGTCCCAGGGAGCAAGGATTCCGCCTATTGCATTCTGAAGGTAGTAAAGCCTGTCTGCGATTGCCTTGTCGTTTACAACAACCAGCCCGGAGACCACATCACTGTGTCCGCCCAGATACTTTGTACCGCTGTGGATTACAATATCCGCTCCGAGCTTTAAGGGCTGCTGTAAGTAGGGGGTTAAGAAGGTATTATCTACAATCAGAAGTTTGTTATGCTTCTTCGCTATCTTTGAAACCTCTTCTATGTCTGTGACACTGAGTAAGGGGTTAGCCGGGGTTTCGATATATATGGCTTTTACCGAATCATCGATTGCCGCCTCGACATTTGAAGGTTTTGTGGTGTCTACTATTTCATATAAAATTCCGAGTGGCTCAAATACATTTTGTAGTACTCTGAATGTACCTCCGTAAATGTTGTCTGAAACAACCAGCTTATCACCCGCTTTAAAAAGTGAAAGAACTGTGTGAATCGCTGCCAGTCCTGATGCAAATGCAAGTCCATATTTACCGCCCTCCAAATCTGCTATAAGTTTTTCAAGAGCATCTCTTGTGGGATTTCCTGTTCTTGAGTATTCCCATCCTGAGTTAACTCCAAGTTCCTGTTGTTTGTAAGTTGATGTCTGATAGACCGGGATGTTAACCGCTCCCGTTGTGGCGTCCATATCTTTACCGCCATGAATTAAAAGTGATTCGATTGCTAAGCTCATTTTTCTGTCTCTCTTTCTAATTTTTTGCAAAGAAAAACCCGGGACCATTCTGTTTGGTTCCGGGCTAACTGTCGTTTCTTGGTTAAGCTTTATATGTGCATATGTTGACACGAACATACACCAGCCATACCAGATGCCCGGGAATTTAACATGCAACAACACATACACATATTAAATTTGTTGTTTCTTAAGTTAAACATTGTCGTGTCTCCTTCGAATGATTTTTGTAACTTGGTTGTTACTTTAACACCATTCGCCTACTATGTCAATAGGTTATTTGAAAATTTTTTATTTTTCTTTTTTCCAAGTTTCTCGACCCTTATATAGCGTGATATAATTAGTGATATTGAAGAATATGGAGGGTTATCATGAACATAGAAAAGTATTTGGAAACAGTCCACCTTTTGGGATTGCAGAAGGATGTAACCAGACATTGTTACACCCCTCAGGGAAGACATGAAAGTGTATCTGAGCATACATGGCGCATGACTATGATGGCCTATTTTCTGGGAGACGAATTCCCGGATGTGGATATGCTTAAGCTTATAAAGATGTGTCTCATACACGACATTGGTGAAATATTTACCGGAGATATTCCTTCTTTTGATAAAACAAACAAGGACGAGGCTACAGAAGAACAGCTTCTAAACGATTGGGTTTCATCCCTTCCCTCTCCTTACTGTGAAGAGATGGCTTCTTTATATAAAGAAATGCATGCTCTGGAAACCACAGAAGCACGCATTTATAAAGCACTTGATAATCTGGAAGCCGTTATTTCCCATAATGAGTCGGATTTGTCCACCTGGATTGGTAAGGAATTCACTCTTAACCTCACCTACGGGGATGACAAGGTTGCTTTCTCTGATTACCTTAAAGCTTTCAGGGCTTTGGTCAGAGAAGAAACCGAGAAGAAAATCAAAGGCGAATAATATTACTTATAATAAACTTTATCGAGGAAGGCTTTCAGGCCTTCCTCGATGTCGTTATAGGTAACATCGAAGACTCCCGTGTACCAGGGATCAGCTATGTCTCTAGGATAATCCGAGAAGTCCAAAAGCCTCTTCACTTTTCCATCAGGATCCCCTCCAATTATCCTTAGGGTATTCCTTATATTTGCACTTTCAGCACAAAGAATATAGTCATATTTATCATAATCTTTCTTAGTAACCTGAGTCGCCCTCTTGCCGCTAAAGTCGGTATAGGGGGTGTTTCCTATTCCATGACTTCTAAGCTCGGCCTTTGCCGGGGGATAAATCGGGTTTCCCACCCCTCCCCAGATTTCTTCTGTGGATGTGGCCGCAGAGGCAATGTAGAAATCATCCTCTACTCCCATCTTCTCAACCATATCCTTAAACATATATTCCGCCATGGGAGAACGGCATATATTGCCGTGGCAGACAAATAAAACTCGTATCATGCTCTTTTCACCCGCATTTCCACTCTTTTACCTCTTTTCATTTACCCCATAAAATGGCATATCATTTCCGCTATCCTTTTAGAAAATCAATTCTTATTAAATCCTTTCCATTAGGATTTGTCCGCACCCCCGCATCAGCACAATTGTTTATCTTGCTTTCTAATTGTTTTAGTAGCAAGTATAATAGCGATTACTATAATAACAACTTTACTGAAATAGCCTACATATTGATTACCTCCAGTCACAAGTTGTGAAAAAACATTAATCAGAGAATGCGTCATTACACATATCCAAAGGTTATTTGTTTTCACATATAACGCTGAAAGAATAAAGCTATTTACAAGTATACCAATTAAAAATGGGATCACATCAGCATGTGTTTCATCTAGATAAAAAAACAAGAAATGCCATAATCCCCACGAGAAAAATGTGATGATCGTAGCTAAAATGTAGTGCAGTCTTTCCTGCAAAAGCGGCTGAAACAGGTATCTCCAGCCAATTTCTTCTATACCGCCTAGTGCTATATGCTTGAAAAACATTATGATCGGCAGATACCACACTCTTATTGATATCCTCCCTCCGAATACAACTGGAAGAAAATCCAAACATAAGAACAAAATCATCCAACCGTAATTTAGAGGGCTTTGTTTTAACCTGAAGAAATCACAGATTACGGTTTTAAAACCTGTATTTCTATATTTGATTGAAATAACGGTTCCCCATAACGCTGAAGAAATACCACCAATTGCAATGATTATCCATCCTAACGGTGTGGCATAACCCACCTCCAGTCCATATCGTCTTAGTACAAAGGCAATTATGCATACGACGATAATTTGTCCTAATGCTCCGACCAAATAGAGCGTCAGTGCCTTTTTGTTATTCATACCATTCCTATATCCTTTTTATCTTCCAATTTATCGTCCCCTTGTCAATAAAACTGGAATATAATTATGTACTTTAATGTTTTACACCTAGTTTCTTTTTTTTCTATAATTTTGCTAGTTGAAATCCCATTGCAGTAGCAACAATCTCGGCCTTTTCTTTTCCAACAAGCATTTCCAGTAAGGAAATAGCAACCAGCGGAGCTGTTTCAGGACAAAAACTTGTTATAATGTTTTTATCTATCACAACACTTTGGTCAGGAATCACCTCAGCTCCAAACTCAACCAGCTGCTTCTGTCTTCTGCCATCTCCCAAATGATATGTTGTAGCTTTTCTTCCCTTAAGCACTCCACTTGCGCCAATCGGAAGCGCCCCAACACATATAGAAGCTATATATTTATGAGCACTGTTAAATTCTCGTATGAGATTTAAAAAGCTTTCACTATAAGCTTCCTCATAAAATCCGAATTCCTCAAATCCACCGGGGATTGCCAGTGCATCATACTCTGAGATGTTTATCTCTTCATATATCTTATCAACCAAAATTGGAATTCCAAACGCAGAGATAACAGTTTTTGAGAAACCTGCTGTAATTACTTCAATTCCCATACCGTAGTCATTTCTTGCCCATCCCATCACATCAACAAATGGTGCAAACTCCATAGTTTCAAATCCTTTACAACAAAACAGCAACACCTTCACGCGTTTCCTCCAATCATTTATCAAGACAAACTGCCGATTTATTTGTCAGTTTTACTGAAAGTAAAATCTTCTTAAACAAAATATTGTTCACACGCTCTGTAATATACAGTTCTGTATCTGTCTCTACCAAATCATAGCTCTCTATTACAGCCTTATCTTAGATCAAGAAGTTGTTTGTATTCATAATCAGAATTCTTTTTAAAAAACATTTTTTCCTTACATTCAGATATATCACAATTAATAATATTATAAACATGCCATCCATAATACCAATTCTGACTGTCCGGATCAACATATCTGTTGTTGTATATTATCCTGCCATATTGTTTTTTTTCGAGAATAAATGCTGTTTCATTAATGTTGTCTCTGTGATAAAAGATAGAGTTAGTATTATTAAATGCCTCATTATGTCCTCGACGTTTCGTTGGGCACCACTCAACATTTTCATCACAAAACATTATTCTATATTTCTCTTCTTCCTTAAATATTCTGATAAACTGCAACAGCCGATTAAAATTTTCGTATCTATCCTTTGTGCCCTCGGTAAATATTTCCTGTCCATACTGCTTATATGTTTCAATATAAGGTTTTGCAGGTGAAACCTTTCCTTCATCCCCATATCTGAGCCTAATAAGATGTGCCAAAACCTCACATTCTCTGATTTGATTACAATCAATTTTACGGAACATATCACCATTTCTTAACTGGGCGTATTCCCAATTCCGTTCATGCTTATAATAATATGTATTCAATGATTGAACAAAAAGCATTTTTACACCTTCTACAATTCTTTAACTTGAAAGAATGCCAGCATAAATCTCTGTAATAGACCTCTAGAAAATTTCATTCCAAAGATCATCATGAGATTTTGTAAACAAAACCGGTTTGTTATCCTTCGAGAAATACTTCAATTCCAATGTTTCTTTATTGTCACAATAGAAAGCTCCACCTATTGGTTTAAGCTCATACGCAATGACTATACTCTGTGCCTCATCACCACTTGAATATCTTATATCCAGATCTGTATAAACACCGATTATTTTTACAATTTCAACATCTAGTCCTGTTTCTTCTTTTGCTTCCCTGATTGCCGCCATCTGAGGAGTTTCGCCCAGTTCTATAGCTCCACCCGGAAACCCCCATTTATTACTGTCGCCTCTTCTTTGCAGCAAGACTTCACCTTTATCATTAAAGATACAGCCACCTGCAAATGTTAAAATAATTTTTTCGTGCCCTACTTTGTTCCTTATCCATTGAATATAGTTTTTATTATTTGCCATTTTCCCCTCTCCATTTTATAATGTTTTCTTCTTTTCTTTAGGGATATCCATTACTAAAAGCGCTTTTTCCATTTGGGTCTCTTTCCTATTTCAGTTTCATGACACAACCATACAACAACGGAATGTCGATATATTCTTCCGTTATTTCATGCCCACATTTCTCGATGCTGATGATTTCAAAATCAGAACTAAAGAAGTCCCTTAGCCTTTGTTCTGAAAATGCCACCCCCGTATTTCTTTTTGTATAAAACTCTAAATCATCAAGTTCCTCGGCTCCGCCTTCATCAGCAGAAAAACATAGCAATACAAAGTATCCGTTTTCTTTCAGAAGCCCCTTAAGCAGTTCTCTGTACTGCAATCTTCTGTGCGGTGCCAAATGATGAAACATTCCGCTGTCAAGTACAAGGTCATACTTTCGGTCTGCAAAATCAGCCGCCAGAAAATCGCTGCAAATTAACCTTACATTCTTCAAGTCTTCCGTTTTATCCTTCGCATTACGGATTGCAATGTCAGAAGAATCTATGGCTGTTACATCAATTCCTCTTTTTGCCAGAAAGATTGCATTTCTGCCCTCTCCGCATCCGAATTCCACGGCATCCCTAATACTGTGCCCCTTCACGAATTCCGTTATCATCTTATCCGGCAACATATTATTCACCAGAAACGGTGCTTTAATTACTCTTTTCTCATAAAAGGTATTCCAGTCAATGCTTTCGTTTATCCGATCAAGAACATTAAATAAATCTTCATAACTATTGATTTCAACTTTATCCATATTCCCCCTAACTGCGCTCATATCCTGCTGTAATCAGCATACTCCGTTTTATTTCCGTAGTAAATAGAATTCCGGGATAACTAGCTATTATGTAAACAGTATAAGTGCCGCTAACACATCTTTAATCTTTCCTTTAATCCGGTTCATCAAGGTGTTAGTATGACGCAGTTGTCCTCTTCTTCTGCCATTTTTTCCAGCAGTGTATAAAGCGGAAACTGTCAGGATAGGAACAGGTAGGGTGTTTTCCTCGCAAGTAG
>JAEEGJ010003708.1_pt1 | contig 56268 bp, 48 predicted proteins | sample 8958761 | NCBI WGS metagenome assembly JAEEGJ01 (sample SAMN16246546, study PRJNA631951) | gut metagenome | biome: gut microbiome; feature: rumen; material: RS-attached | host: Bos | place: Iran: Karaj | collected 2018-10
TGGTGTAATCCTTACCTGAGAATGCTCCGCCGCCGTGACGAGCTGCTCCGCCGTAAGTGTCAACGATGATCTTACGTCCTGTAAGTCCTGCGTCACCCTGAGGTCCGCCAATTACGAAACGTCCTGTAGGATTGATGAAGATCTTGGTGTTAGCATCAACCATCTTAGGATCAACGATAGCGTCGATAACGTACTTTCTGATGTCTTCGTGGATCTGCTCCTGAGTAACCTTCTCATCATGCTGAGTTGAGATTACGATAGCTTCAAGACGGAAAGGCTTGCCGTTCTCATCATACTCAACAGAAACCTGGCTCTTACCGTCTGCTCTAAGGTAAGCAAGAGTTCCGTTCTTTCTAACTTCTGTAAGCTTCTTTGTAAGCTTGTGAGCAAGGCTGATAGCGTAAGGCATATACTCTTCTGTCTCGTTTGTAGCATAACCGAACATCATACCCTGGTCGCCGGCACCGATTGCTTCAAGCTGCTCATCTGTCATCTGGTTCTCTCTAGCCTCGAGTGCCTTATCAACACCCATAGCAATATCAGCTGACTGCTGATCAAGAGCTACAAGAACAGCACATGTGTTGCCGTCAAAGCCCTTGGCTGAATCGTCATAGCCGATCTCCTTGATTGTCTCTCTTGCGATCTTAGCATAATCAACGTGAGCCTTAGTAGTAATCTCACCTGTGATAAGTACGAAACCTGTGCAAGTTGCTGTCTCGCAAGCTACACGGCTCATAGGATCCTCTGCCATGCAGGCATCAAGGATAGCGTCTGAGATATTATCGCAGATCTTATCGGGATGTCCCTCTGTTACTGATTCGGATGTGAAAATAAACTTGTCCATAATATTTCCTTTCTTAAAATGAAAAACCGCTTGTTGCGTGCACAAACAAGCGGAACTGATTGGTTTTCAGATCCTCTTATTGCTCGTATCTTGCACGCTCAGGTTGGCACCTTCCTCATGTGAGGGGTTGCCGTGGCTTCACAGGTCCTATGTACCTCCACCACTCTGAATAAGAGAACGTCGTATAAAAATATAAAAGCGAACTTACATGTTCGTAAGTTCGCTTATGATAATACAGTAATAAACCAATAAAAGCAATAGGTCTTTTGATAATCTTTTTCTAAAGAATCTGATAAGTAAATGTTATCACCGAGAATATCTACAATCAGATAATCTTATCAAATGTATCAGCAAGAGCGGGATAGATGTTCTTGAACTGCTGATATCTTGCCTCGTACTTAGCTACAAGCTCGGGATCGGGCTTCTCTGTCTTGTCTACCTTGACGATAGCTGCTGCAGCTTCCTCAACAGTCTTGTATGCTCCGCAAGCAACCATAGCAAGCATTGCGCCGCCCATTCCGGGGCCTTCCTCGCATGAAGGAACATCTACTTCTACGTTGAGGATATTGGCGATCATCTTTCTCCAAAGAGGGCTCTTAGCTCCGCCGCCGCAGATCATTGTTCTCTTGGGTGCTACGCCGATGCTCTTGGCAACTTCGTACATATCTCTTGTTGCGAATGCAACGCCCTCAAGAACTGCCTGTGTCATATCTTCTCTTGTTGTATCCATTGTGATACCTGTGAAGGTAGCACGTGCGTTAGGGTTGTTCCAAGGAGATCTCTCGCCCATGAGATAAGGAAGGAAGAATACGTGATTCTCACCGAGCTTCTCGATTCCCTTCTGCTCATCTGCGTAATCCTTGGTCTTGAGGATCTCGTCCATCCACCACTTGTTGCAGCTTGCTGCGCTGAGCATGCATCCCATAAGATGGAAGTGTCCATCAGCGTGGTCAAAAGAGTGAAGTGCGTTGTTGCTGTCAACTGCAAAGCTGTCTGATGACATGAAGATTGTTCCGCTGGTACCAAGTGAGATGTTGCACTTGTTGTTTCCAACAGTTCCTGTTCCTACAGCTGCTGCCGCATTGTCACCTGCACCTGCTGCGATAACGACATTCTCGCTAAGTCCAAGCTCTTTGGCAAGCTCAGGCTTAAGCTGACCAACCTTCTCAAAGCTATCGAAAAGCTGAGGAAGCATATCCTCTGTGATGCCGCAGATATCGCACATCTCTTTGGACCACTTGCGGTTCTTAACGTCCAAAAGAAGCATTCCTGATGCATCAGAATAATCTGTGCAGAATGTTCCTGATAATTTATATGCAAGATAATCCTTAGGAAGCATTATCTTCTTGATCTTCTTGAAGTTCTCAGGTTCGTTCTCTTTTACCCAAAGGATCTTGGGTGCTGTAAAGCCTGCGAATGCAATGTTGGCAGTGTACTTGGAAAGTGTCTCCTTGCCAATCTCGTTGTTGAGATAGTCAACCTGCTTCTGAGTTCTGCCGTCGTTCCAAAGGATTGCGGGACGGATAACATTGTCGCTCTCATCAAGAATAACAAGTCCGTGCATCTGTCCACCAAAGCTGATGCCTGCAACCTGTGATTTATCAACATCCTTAAGAAGATCCTTAAGTCCTGTAATAGCCTCGTTGTACCAGTCTGCGGGCTCCTGCTCTGACCAGCCGGGCTGAGGGAAATAGAGCTTGTACTCCCTTGATGTTGTTCCGTGAATCTTACCTGTCTCATCCATAAGCACGAGCTTAACGGATGATGTTCCCAAATCTACTCCGATATAAAGCATATGTAACCTCCTAATTCAATATACAAGCGCCTCTGCGCTGAGATACTGTTTACAATGATGATTCGGAAGTCAAAAGAAATCTCTCCTCCCGCAACATCATACACATCCATTATACCTGTATCTTACTTGGTAATCACGCCATTTTTTGCTGATAACTAACTAAATATTGTTATAGCCTTCAAACCTTTGCCAGCTCTATCAATACGCCCCTAAAGTCTCCCCACATGTCCGGAGAATTGTTGTCCTTTATAAGAAGTCCGCAATTCATGATGGTGTCGCCTTGCAAAACATCACCTTCCATACTGAGTACTTTTTTATCGCATAGTATCCGATAGCTTGCATTTGGATCCAGGCCCATGGGCTTTATCAAAGTGCTTCTTTTATTTGGCTGCGCCATAACTTTGATATAGGTAATAAGAGCCCTGGATTTATCTTTGGCCACGACCATCCAGGAGTCATTAGCTCCGTTTTCCTTATAGGATGTGAGCCTGTAGTAGTCGCCGTTTCTTACAAGAGCATTGTATTTGTGATACATCTCAATCTGCCCGGGGATCATCTCTCTGTCTTCTTTGGGAATCCTTGTGATATCAAGCTCATAGCCAAAGGTTCCGGCAAGGGCAACGTAGCCCCTTGTTTCAAAAGGTGTAACTCTTCCGACTGTGTGATTCGGGCAGTCGCTTACATGTGCTCCCATGCAGGATAGCGGATAAACAATAGCTGTTCCCTCTTGGATACTCAGTCTTTCAATTGCATCGGTATCGTCGGAACACCAGATCTGCGGGCTGTAGTAAAGCATTCCGGGATCAAATCTTCCACCGCCTCCGGAGCAGTTCTCAAGAAGGAGATTGGGGAAGTCAGTTAGAAGTCTTTGCTGTATGTCGTAAACTCCAAGAACATATCTGTGAAAGAGCTCTCCCTGTTTATCTGCTTCAAGGGCATAGCTTCCCATGTCGCACAGGCCTCTGTTCATGTCCCATTTTACGTATTCGATATTGGCGCTTGTGAGCACATTTTTTATCCTGGAATAAATCTCATCCACAATTTCTTTTCGCGAAAAATCAAGGACATACTGGTTTCGCATAAGTGTGGGTCTTCTTCCGGGAATTGCAATTGCCCAGTCGGGGTGCTCTCTGTAAAGATCTGAATCGGGAGATATCATCTCAGGCTCAAACCAGATACCGAATTTAAGTCCTTCAGCATTAACCGCATCCACAAGGCGCTTAAGTCCGCCTTTTAGCTTATCTTCATTGACGAACCAGTCGCCCAGTGACATATTGTCGGAGCTTCGCTCGCCAAACCAGCCATCGTCCATTACAAGCATCTCTATACCGCTTTTAGCCGCTTCTTTGGCAATGGCGATCAGCTTGTCTGTATCAAATTCAAAGTAGGTCGCTTCCCAGTTGTTGATAAGCACCGGCCTTGGAGCTTCTTTGTAGATATTATCCCTTGAAGCACCGCAGATAAGATGCTCTCTGAAAAGGTCGTGGAAGGTACGGCTCATGGTACCTATGCCTTCCGATGAGTACACCATAATGGCCTCAGGAGCGTTGAAAGTCTCTCCCTTATCAAGCTTCCAGCTAAATCCCACGGGGTTTATGCCCATAAGACACCTTAAGCTGTTGTGCTGAGATCTCTCAACGCTTGCGGTGAAATTGCCGGAATAGACAAAGCTAAATCCGTAGATCTCTCCGGTGGTCCGGGTAGTATTCCTGCCCGCAACCGCCATGAAAGGATTCATCTGATGAGAACTCTCGCCGCGGATAGAACTTATCTCATGTCTTCCGTAGCCGATAGGATTTCTGTCAATCTGTCTCTCCCTAGCCCAGGAACCCTGCAGGGTTATAAGATCATAGTCTTCATTATCAAGCTCAAGGCATAGTGAAAGAGCCTTCCTCAGATACAAAGGCTCTTTTCCCCTATTCTCAAATCGCACGCTCCTGACAACCGCGTCAATTCCATCAAACACTGAGTAAAAAAGAACAGCGGTTAGCCCCGTTACCTTATCTTCCAGTGTAATCTCAAGAGTCTGCGCGCCGGCATTATTCTTATCCTGTCCTGCCATTCCTTCATATGTCGCAGGAATCCCCGGAATCTCCGGCTTTCCGGCGTATATCTTATGTCCCACGTAGCCAAGCTGTGCTCCGCGATGTCCCAAAGCTGTCTCCAGCTCAAGGCAGCCGCTTCTGGCATCTCCTATTCCTTCCGTAGGATACTCAAAGGGCGCCGCGTCAAGAAAGCTTCCCCTGTCGCGGTCGTTGGTATCCGGCGTGAAAGGATTTTCATATATCCTGGTAAGATAGCGCACGTCGTCATCGCTTATCTTCTTACCGTAATACGCATGCAAAAGAAATTTCTCATCCCCTACAATGCCGCATGCATACGAAGTTTTGGCCGTGTCAATCTTAAACAGCTTCTCTTTTTCCAAAAACTTAATAGACATATCACCCCTCCAATACCTTTTCAATTCTCGCCGGAAGTAAGTTCTTTTATCTCATTCAATATAGTTATATTGCCGGTGTATGGCTCTTTGAGGCCGCGCACAGCCTCGTCGATTACCTCTTTTATCTCCGCATCCGTTCTGTGAGAGGTGTTGAGAAGAATCCCGTCCATACCGCTCTTAATGGCAAGGGTCATGTCGTTGGTGGGATCATCACCGATCATGACGCTACGGCTTCGATCAAGGTTCTCCCTGTCAATCAGCTTATCCATGAAGGTCGTATCGGGTTTCATGGCGTACTCATCGGATGAAATGTACATGCCATCAAAACGGCTCTTAAGATCCATAGCTTCTATCTCAGGCATGGTGAATATTTTCTGGGCATTAGACAAAAGAAATACCTTCTTGCCGTTTGCTCTTAGCTCGTCCAGAACCTTTAAAGTGTCCGGGAAAAGGCCTATGTGTTCCCTTGACATGATCCTGAAAAGGTTGGCGACATTCATGCACCAGTCGCTAGTCTGAACAAAATCAATGACCTTCTCTTTGTTATTTACATATTCTTCCCGCAGCTCATCGACGGGAACGCCGTCTATACAAGCGCTAACAGGATGCGTCTTTTGGCACTCAAAGAGAAGCCTTGAGTACACACGCTCAAGCCTGATCTCAGGATATGTGTATCCCGTAGCTTCTTTTAGCGCTATCCTTTCCTCTTTGTCCATTAGGAAAAAGATATCTCTCATGTCATTAGCGCTTCTGTCGCAGCCGTAGACATTATAAAAATCCGCAAGGCAGTTCCAAAGCTCTGCCTTGCGTTCATCTGTTTTAATATCGATCAAAGTTCCGTAAAGATCGAAAATATAATTTGAGTATTCTTTTATTTTCTGCATTTTTATTATGCGCAAATTCCCTTCTTAAGTCGTATTTACAGAAGGCAAGATCCCTTTTATCAGCGTTTCTTACCAGCTGTTTTCTTGTTCTGAGCTCCCTTTGGAGGCATTACAGAATTTCTTTCAACCAAGGTTCCGCCCACAATCACACGTCCTACGGAGTATTCCGGATCAGCAAGTTTATCAAGCATTATCCTGATGGAAGATCTGACAAGCGCGTCAGTATCAACGCCATAAGTAGTGATCTTGGGAGTGCTCATCTCTGAGTAGATGAAATTATCAAAGCCAACTACAGAAATATCCTCGGGAACTCTGTAACCCTCTTTCTGAAGCTTTTTTACAATCTCAAAAGCCGAAGCGTCGGAGTTGCACACAAAGGCTGTAGGCATGTCTTTTGGCAAGGTCATCTCTATCTTGTCGCCCTCGCTGTCTCTGTCCTCAATTCGCCAGCCCTCGTCAATGGTAAGGCCTGCCTTAAGCATTGCACGGTAGTAACCGATATATCTGTCCATGATGCTGCTGGTGCTTCCGATACTGCCAACGTAAGCAATCTTTTCGTGGCCCTTGTGTATCAGATAATTGGTGAGGATACCGGAGCCGTAAACGCTGTCGCTAATAACCGCATCCTCTATAACATCTTCATCATAGAAATCCATGTACAAAAGAGGCAGCTCATAATCGTGCAGCAGCTGCAGATATTCTTTTGACATCTGTCCCAGAACTATCGCACCCTCTATCTGTCCGGAAACCAGCAGTGCCGGTGGCTGAAGCTCTTTTTCCGATTCTCTTCTTATGATTTCAAGCATACCCATCTGCTTCTGCTCAGAGAGTTTCATCATTGTCTTCTCATACAGTCTGCTGTAATAAGCATCCTTGGTTATAAAACGCTCACTGACCAAAATACCTATGTTGTGCTTCGCGCCTGCTTTTTCCTTCTTGTTACCGGTATAACGGTATCCCATTTCCTCCGCTTTCTTGACGATCATCTCACGGACAACGTCGGAAACTCCATCCTTACCTGTAAGCGCCTTGGAAACAGATACCGTACTTACGCCGAGCTCTCTTGCAATATCTCCCATGGTAACGCTTTTTCTGATCATACTGTAATCCCCTTAAAAACCTCTTTTTTTGCCTCAAATAAATCGTTTAACATCGTTACAATATTACCATGAAACACTTACATTTTCTAGGCTTTTAGCTAATTTAACCTAAATGTACTCATTTAATTAAATTAAAGTATATTATAATCCGGTAAGCGATCAGCCTTTGACCGCGCCGGATGTGAGGCCTGAATAGATCTGCTTTTGGCAGGTTATGAAGACTATAAGTGCCGGAAGAAGCGATATTATAACGCCTGCACAGATAAGGTTATACTTGCTGCCAAGGGGGCCCACAAAGGTATACAGTGATGTTGCAACGGTGGCGAGCCTGGTCTTATCCTGCAGATACATGTTGGCCATGTAGTACTCGTTGTAGGTTCCGACGCCCTTAAGTATACAGGATGTCACGATTGCCGGCTTCAGGAGCGGGAACAATATCTTGTAAAAGATCGTAAAATAGGACGCTCCTTCCACGATGGCGGATTCATCCAGCGCCACATCTATGTTTTCGAAAAATTGAATGTAGATGTATATGGCTATTACGTCGGTTCCGCACATTACGGTGATATAGCCGGGCAGAAGGTTGATGAAGCCCAGTTTGTACATGATCTCATAAACCGGGATCTGCATTGCTACGCCGGGGAGCATTGATGCAAACAGGAACATGTTCCTGATGAGTTTATTTCCCGGGAACTTGAATCTGTTTAGCACGTATGCCAGCTGCGTTCCTATAAGTGTTGAGAACAGCAGCACGCAGACAAGTATTATTGTTGAGTTGATAAAAGCGCGTCCCATTCCGGCTTTGTTGAAGGCGCTTACGAAATTGCCAAAGTTAAGCCAGCTCTTTGGGAGCACCATTACGTTTGTGTTTTGGTATTCTTCATCGGTCTTAAATGCCGTGATCACGCAGGATACAACAGGTAAAAGTGCGACGAAAGAAAAGAACACCAGCGATAAATATTTAATAACCGTCAATATGTATAAGCTTATCTTTTCCCTAATACTCATGTCTCTCCTCCGTTACTGTGTCCCGTCTTTGAACACGTATTTAAAGAACAGCTTCTGTAATATCGTCACTGTGAAGATGATCAATAGCAATACCACTGCCATTGCAGAAGCCAATCCGACTTTTTGCTGGGTGTGGGCTATCTCGTGCATTACTACGAAATATGTTCCCGTTCCGTTGGCACCGTCGGTGATAACGAAAGGAGGTTCAAATGCGCTGAGGGAACCTGATATTGACAGGATTACGTTCAATACAAAAATTGTTTTTATGCTGGGCATGATTATGTATTTGAACTGCTGAAATTTGTTGGCGCCGTCCAGCATTGCAGCCTCATACAGCTCGCTGTCGACGGACATGATAGCTCCTATGAAAAGAACCATATTCTGGCCAAAGTATCTCCACACGCTGGTTCCAACAAGGGAGATGTTATTGATGCTGCGGTCTTTTAACCAGTAGGGCAGGTTGTTTAGTTCAAAGCCGCACCACTGCAGCACCGTGTCAAATACAAATCCTCTTGTGTAAAAGAACTTGAATATAAATCCGATGGCAATTCCGTTTATAAGGAAGGGGAAGAACATGAAGCCTTTGAAAAGGTCTCCTCCTTTTACCTTAAAGCTCAGTATTGTGGCAAGGTACAGCGCCAGCGATAACTGAACCACGGATCCGCCCATATAATACAGGGATAACTTAAGAGCTCCAAAGCAGTCACTTCTTGAGAATACTTTGGCGTAGTTCTTAAATCCCACAAATTTTCTTGCTCCAATATATTTCATGTTATAAAAGCTAAACTTCACCATTTCCGCAAAGGGAATATAGGTGAATACCATAAGCAGTATCATTGGTATGATCAAAAAAGCTGAGATGACAAGCACTTTCTGTCCATCTCTACTACTTAACCATTCCCTGAATGTTCGCTTATTGCTTGTTTTCACAGCATTAACCGATGCGTTCATAATACCTCTCCCGAATCTTTTTCCATTTAAGACTGTGTCAAATCCCCCTGGCCGTCTTGATGTTTAAATAGGTGTTTATATATGTGTGTTTGTTATATGCGCCGGCAGTGTTGCTCCTGCCGGCGCTTTGTGTGATTTCGTTGTTTTTCGTTTTTTACTTAATTTGTTTCATGCCTGAGGTCATAGGCATTTCGTGTGTGTTTTCGCCGTAGCGCGTTCATTAGTAGTCAACTGATATTCCAAGTTCTTCCTGTGATTCATTCCACTTCTTGGTCCAGTCTGCGAAGATGTCATCAAGTTTCTCAGAACCTGTGGCAGCTGCCTCAACGATTCTCTGAACCTTGTCATTTCCACCTGCATTGAAGGAAAGCTCTGACTCAGCGTTCATGTCATTAAGGTATGTTTCCTCACCGGGCTTTGAAGGAGCGTCGGAAAGTACAGTGCATCCATCAAATGCTGCGTACATATCAGGATTTTTACCGTTCTTAACTACTGTGTATCCGCCTTCGTTGTAGCACCAGTTTGACTTCTCAACCATCCACTTTACAAAGATAAGTGAAGCAAGCTTGTTCTCATCAGAGGAGTTAACGTTGATGCAGTAGTTATAGTCGCCGCCTGCTGATACATACTGTGTTCCGCCTACAGTCATAGGGAATGGCATGTATCCGATATCCTCAGGTTTGTCGCCTGCTTCCTGCATCTGAGCATATGCCCATGATCCAAGAACCATTGTTGCGATCTCGCCGCGGTTAAGCATACCCTTACTGCTCTCCCAGTCTGTTGTTGTGTAGTCATCCTCAACGAGTCCCTGCGCTACTGCATCATAAAGGATTCTGTAAAGGTTGTAGATTCCTGTGTCATCGCCGGGATCTTTGAAAGGTTCTGCGGTGTGAACGAATTTCTGCTGCATAAAGGTGTCGTCTCCGTTGGAAACATTTCCTATGTATGCATCCCATGCGCCCATTGTCCATCCGGCTGCATAGTTGGTGTAGAGAGGAATCGCATCTGTCTTTTCCTTGATTATCTTAAGATCTTCAAGGTACTCTGTGGGTGTCTTGGGAAGCTCGTTAATTCCGGCCTTCTCAAATACTGCTTTGTTGTAGAGAACTCCCTGTGCATTAGCCATGTAAGGAATACCATAGCAAAGTCCGTTGTACTCCCATGTGTCAACAAAGTTGAGCTCTTTTGAGAGGTTGTCCAGTGAATCAAGGGGCATAAAGTACTGCTCAAGATCAACCTTATCAACTGCAGGAATGAACATTACATCGCCCCAGTCGCCTGTTGAAAGACGAAGGAGAGAATCCTGCGCGTAATCTGTAACAGCCTCCATTTCTACCTTGATGTTAGGGAACTCTTTGTTGAACTCCGCAACGAGCTTGTCCATGGTTCCGTCCTCTGCACGATCTGTCTTGTGATGCAAGAACTTGATCGAGCCGGCGGTGTCACCATACTGACTAAGGTCAAGTTGGGTGTAGGAAGGAATGTCCCCCAAAACTTCTGCAACATCAGCGCCCTTGCTCTCGCCACCTGTTGCCTCAGCTCCATCAGCTGCCGATCCGTCTGTTGTTGCAGCAGGTGCACCGGTCTTTGCATTACCGCAAGCTGCAAAGGACAATGCCATTACTGAAGCCAGACTTATTGCCAATACTTTTTTCAACTTCATAATTCTTCCTCCTTAAGTAATTTAAGTGAATCAAGTTTTGGTTTACTTAATTTGAGTATATTCATTAACGAGCTTCAGTCAAGTAAATTTTGCTAAAAGTTGTTATGTTTTACCTAATCTACAATTTAATTTACTTAAATTTGGTGTTTGTGCACAAAAAAATCTTTCGGCCGAATCACCGAAAGATCTCTATTTGATAAAAGCCCCGGTCATATCACTATGACCGGGGCCTACTAATCAATCATTTGCATTTCCCTTGAAAATTACAATTCCTTTTTTCTTGAACTTCTTGACCGGGGCTGCATCTGCGCCCGCTGCGCTGTTTGCGGCACTTCCGGTTGTCTTAACCGCACTACTTGCCGCTCTAGCCGCAACGCCCGCCTCGCTCTTTGCCTTAGCTCCTGCGCTTGCCGAACTGCCGCCTGCGCTGCTTGCCGCCTTAGTCGCGCCACTCGCTGCCTTTGCCGTACCGCTTGCTGATGTCTTAGCTACCGCAGGCCTTGCTGCTCTGGCAGCTGCCTTTGCAGCTTTGGCTTCTGCTTCTGCAGCCTTACGGGCAGCTGCCTTGGCTGCCTGTTCTTCGCCGCGGGCAGCTCTCTTTGCTTCTGCTTCCGCTGCAACCTTGGCAGGATCACCAATCTTCATTGTAAGAGAGATTCTCTTCTTATCAAGTTCAACATCAAGTACCTGAACGTCCACGATATCACCTACGCTCACTGCTTCAAGAGGATGCTTGATGTATCTGTCTGTAATATGTGAGATGTGAACAAGTCCGTCCTGGTGTACTCCTATGTCTACAAAGCAGCCAAAGTCGATAACGTTGCGGACTGTTCCCTTAAGCACCATGCCGGGCTTTAAGTCCTTCATATCAAGGACATCACTTCTAAGGATAGGAGCAGGCATGTTCTCACGGGGATCTCTTGAAGGTTTCTCAAGCTCGCTCAGGATATCTGTAAGAGTGATCTCACCTACTCCAAGTTCTTCTGCAAGCTTTTTCTTATCACTTTCAGAGATCTTGCGAGAAAGAGAACCTGCGAAAGCGCCCTGTACGCCTGCATCAGAGCCGATTCCATTAGCTCCCGCGCCATTTCCTGACGCTGCGCTGCTTCCGCCCTTGCTGCCATTCTTGCCGGAAGATGCCTTTGCATCTGCATCATCCACAACCGCAAGATTGCTTCCTGCAAGAGCCGCCGCAAGGGCTGCTCCCATTGCTGTGCCTGTATTCCTGATCACAACCTGCTTGGGCTTCTTCTGCGGACGAGGCTTATCCTCAGCCTTAACCGCAGGTTTTTCAAGAGCTGCTTTTGCAGCATTCTTCTGTGCAGCGCGCACATCATCAAAAGTTATTCCCAGCTTATCCATAAGCTTTAATGTAGCGTCATAGGATTCCGGATGTACACTTGTTGCATCCAAAGGATTCTCACCGTCTGCGATCCTAAGGAATCCTGCACACTGCTCATAAGCCTTTGGTCCAAGCTTAGGCACTTCAAGAAGTTCTTTTCTGCTCTTAAACTTACCGTTTGCTTCTCTGTAATCAACTATGTTCTTAGCGATCACTTTGGAGATACCTGATATATACTGAAGGAGCGGTGCAGATGCTGTATTTAGATCAACACCAACCTTGTTAACGCAGTCTTCTACAACGCCTTCAAGAGTTTCACCGAGCTTTTTCTGGTTCATATCATGCTGATACTGTCCGACACCGATTGATTTAGGATCAATCTTAACAAGCTCAGCAAGCGGATCCTGAAGTCTTCTAGCGATGGATGCAGCACTTCTTTGTCCCACATCAAACTGAGGAAACTCCTCTGTTGCAAGCTTACTAGCAGAATATACGGAAGCACCTGCTTCGTTTACGATCACGTACTGAACGGGCTTAGCAAGCTCTTTTATAAGCTCTACAATGACCTGCTCGGATTCTCTTGATGCAGTTCCGTTTCCTACAGAGATAAGATCAACATCATATTTATCAATGAGCTTTTTAAGCTCTGCTTTGGACTCTTCGACTTTGTTCTGAGGTGCTGTCGGATAGATAACCTTTGTATCAAGCACTTTACCTGTCGCATCAACAATTGCAAGCTTACAGCCTGTTCTGAAAGCAGGGTCCCAACCAAGTACAGTCTTACCCACTATAGGCGGAGCCATAAGGAGCTGAGTAAGGTTCTTGCCAAATACGGAAATAGCGCCGTCTTCAGCTTTTTCTGTGAGCTCATTTCTAATGTCACGCTCGATGGCGGGAGCAATAAGTCTCTCATAAGCATCGGCGATAGCTTCCTTAAGCGCATCCGTAGTCGCCTTGTTGTCATTTTTGATCATCTTGGTCTCAAGGAATCTGAGAATCTGCTCTTTGGGAGCTTCTATCTTAACCACAAGGAACTTCTCGGCCTCTCCTCTGTTAAGAGCAAGAATCCTGTGTCCAAGCACCTTGCTGATTGGCTCTTCGTAGCCGTAGTACATCTCATACACGCTCTCAGCCTTCTCGTCCTTGGCTTTACTTGTAAGAAGTCCCTGATCCATGGTGACTTCTCTTATATAAGCACGGAAATCCGCGTTGTCGGAAACATCCTCGGCGATAATGTCCATTGCCCCCTGAATAGCTTCCCCTGCATTCTCCACGCCCTTCTCGGGATCAACAAATGCCGCTGCCTCTTCCTCAAGAGTCTTGGTGGTCTCCTGAGCAAGTATAATCTCTGAAAGTCCCTCAAGGCCCTTCTCTCTTGCGACACTTGCTCTTGTCTTTCTCTTTGGTCTGTAGGGAAGATACAGATCTTCGATGGCAACCATGGTCTCAGCTGCAACAATCTTGGCTCTGAGCTCATCTGTCATCTTGCCCTGCTCCTCTATGGAAGCAAGCACCTGCTCTCTTCTCTCCTCAAGTCCGCGTAAATACTTAAGTCTCTCATCGAGGTTACGAAGCTGCTCGTCGTTAAGGGAGCCGGTAACCTCCTTTCTGTATCGTGAAATGAAAGGAATCGTGTTCCCTTCATCAATCAGCTTGATTGCTGCTTCTACCTGCCATTTCTCAACTTTCAGTTCTTCTTTGATCTTTAATACAATATCCATAGCTACCTCGCCTTACCGTTTTTTATCCAAAAGAGCTTTCTAATGAATAAACTAATGTGGGCCAAAACCGCCTTTTTCCCGATTAAATCAGGCATAAATTTCGCTTAATTTTTTATAAACAGCCACACACTCCCTTATTATACCAATCGCAGCGTGCTGTTTTCAAGACTGCCCGAGGCTTCAAACATTGTAAAAAAGCCATTTTTATTATAGAATTTATGTTAACAAACTATCGTTAAAAGGACGTACTATGGGAGAAAACGGGGAAGATAATTACTACTTAAACAACTATAACTACAACAAGACCCACAACGAACTGGACAGACACGTAAGTCTGGCTTCTTTCGCCATGTTTACGGGAATCATTGCCATCCCAATGTGTATCTTCGCTTACACAGGTGTTATCATGGGCGGTGTGGCTGTAGTTCTGGCTCTTTTGTCCAAGGGCACTCTTCAGAAGATGCTTCCGCAGGCAAAAAGAGCTATCTTATTCGGTTCTGCTGCGATTGTGATCGGCTACGCTGTTCTGGTCAGCAGTTTTCATCTGGTGCTTACGGACCCCGAAGCCAGAAAACAGATCAATATCATGTCAGAGCGTATTAACGGAGAGAGTTTTGATGACATGTTAAAAGACATGGGACTTGAAGATCTCGGTGTCGAAGCTGGCGAATAAGGATATGAAAAGAGGTGCCTATGAGTTTAATTGGTGCTATAGGAAGCGGATACGGTGCATATAATTTTCAGAACGCATTTAGTGCGGGCACTGCCGGTGCTGCAGCATCTCCTGCAGCCGCAGAAGAAGTAAAAAAGCCTATTCTCAATCCTAATGAGTCTACGCAGAAGGCTCCCGGCAAGGTTTCTTCACCGGCGGAGTGTGAGACCTGTAAGAACCGTAAATATCAGGACGGTTCCGATGAGATGGTCTCTTTTAAAAGTGCACAGCATATAAGCCCCGAAGCAGCCGCTGCAAGAGTTCGCGGCCACGAGGCGGAGCACGTAAGCAATGCCTACAAGAAGGCTGCCATGAACAATGGCAAAGTTCTTCAGGCTTCTGTATCATTAAAAACTGCGGTTTGCCCTGAGTGCGGCAGAACCTATGTAAGCGACGGTGAGACCGCAACCAAGATTAAATATTCTAACGAGGAGAATCCTTATCAGCAAGCCAGGAAGTCCATCGATCGTCAGGGACTTGTGGGCGCTCACGTAGATATTGCCGGATAAGGTGGGGAACACTATCAATGACAAGTCTCAAAAGTTCATCAGAACTTAAAGCTATCGCTAAGGAAAAATCTTTAGACAAATACGGAACACTTATTTTTGCCAATATTCTGATCTTCGCCATACAGTTCGTCGTATCGGCCGTGGTCACAATTTCCAATCCGGGAAATCTTATAGTTTTTTGTTTAAACGAGCTCATTACTCTTATAGTCAGTATCCTTGTGGGCATTCTCGTTTCCGGCAAGGCGTACCTATACATGAATCTTCTGTATTCACAGGCAGTTTCGACCAATGATATATTCTTTGGATTCAAGCAACACCCCAGCAAAGCCGTAACTATCCAGGCTCTTTTTGTTGTGGTTGATTTTCTCGTAAGCCTGCCCGGATCTATTTTTATGTATGTGGCGCGCAGCACACCTTCCCCTGCAGCTCTTGGCGCTCTTTTCTTTGCCTTAGCCATCGGAATTGTTGTGAACGTGTATGTTTCACTCACATATTCTCAGGCGTTCTTTTTGCTCCACGACTACCCTGATAAGTCGGCAAAAGAGCTGCTTAGATTCAGTAAGGATATGATGAAGGGTCACAGATTCCAGCTCTTTTACCTGCATGTGAGCTTCATTCCGCTGATACTATTCGGAGTTATTACTTTGTTTATTCCGCTTTTGTGGATAAGCGTCTACAGATATGCTACGCTAACTGCATTTTATCAAGATCTTATAGTAAAGTACGGCAACGCCGGAAAGGTGGACTATGGACTTAATTGATGCGATCAAAGCAATCGACAAGCCACACGAAGACGATGTGTTAAATCGTCTCTACACAGTCTGGGGCGAGAAGCTCGACCCGGAGAATGTTCTTAAAGAGTACCCGAGACCGCAATTTGTACGCAGCAGCTACATCAATCTAAACGGTTATTGGGACTATTCCATAACAAAAGACAATCCGTCAGAAGCTATTCCCGATATTTCTGACGGCAAGATACTTGTCCCCTTTTCACCGGAAGCCATTCTTTCAGGAGTCGAGAAGCAGCTTAAACCTGATGAGATCTTGTGGTATAAGCGCACTCTTCCCAAGCTTCCAAAATCTTTTGTAGGTTCAAGATATCTTCTGCACTTTGGGGCAGTTGATCAGTTTGCCGACGTCTATGTAAACGACGTTCTCGTCGGAAGTCACAGCGGCGGCTATCTTCCTTTTACCCTTGATATAACTGATTATGTGGATCAGGAAAAAGAGAATTCTCTTGTGGTAAAGGTACGTGATACCAGCGATACTTCATATCACAGCAGAGGTAAGCAGACTCTCAAAAGAGGTGGTATGTATTATACCGCTCAGAGCGGAATATGGCAGACTGTGTGGATGGAGGAGGTTCCTGAGGTATTTATAAAAGATATCAAGATAACTCCGGAAGCCGATCTTAAAACTGTCAGCATCACTATCACCACCACCAAAGAGACAAATGTTTCTGTAAAGATCCCGGGACAGGAACTTGTAAAAGCCCCGGCATCCACCGATGCACCGGAAAGGCGCCACGCCACTTCCGCGCAGATCTCTTCAGACAAATGTCCCATGTCTGCTGCCGAAGATTTTGATACATCTCACTGTTACAATTTCAGATTCGAACTGGAAGATCCGCACCTGTGGAGTCCGGAGGATCCTTTCCTGTATCCTATACAGATTGAGGCAGGAAGCGATCACGTGCGCTCTTACTTTGCTGTGCGCTCTTATTCAATCGATACAGACTCAGAAGGAATAAGAAGATTCTTTTTAAATAATAAACCTTACTTTCTTATGGGCGTCCTGGATCAGGGCTACTGGCCGGATGGTCTGTACACCGCTCCATCAGACGACGCACTCATATATGACATCAAGGAGATGAAACGCCTTCGCTTCAATATGCTTAGAAAGCACATCAAGATTGAGGCTGCAAGATATTATTATCACTGCGATAAACTTGGTATGATTGTGTGGCAGGACATGGTATGCGGCGGTTCTTCTTATGCCAAGCCCGTGGTGACTTATCTTCCCACTCTTTTCCCTAAGTTATTCGGAAGGCTTTCAGACGGTCCCGCCTATTATAAGACTTTCTCAAGGCACTCCGCAGAGGGTCGCAAAGAGTGGATCGAAGAGATGAGAAGCACAATCAAGTATTTGTACAACGTCCCTTCCATCGCCACGTGGGTTCTTTTCAACGAGGGCTGGGGACAATTTAATGCAGCCGGCGCAACGATCATGGCCAGAGAGTGTGACGATACCCGCCCCATCGATCAGGCCAGCGGATGGTTTGACGAAGGAAGCGGCAACTACCGTAGCGTTCATAACTATTTCAGACCTCTTATAGTGGAAAAAGATCCAAAGAGAGCCTTTGTTATCTCGGAGTACGGCGGTTACACCTGTCATATCGACGGTCATTCCAGCGTTGACAGGGTGTATGGTTACAAGAAGTACGATAATCTGGATGCTCTTGGTGTCGCTTACTACAATCTTATGAACGGAAGCATCAAGCCCCTCATAAAAGAAGGTCTTGCCGGCGCAGTTTATACACAGCTTTCTGACGTGGAAGAAGAAGTCAACGGTCTTATGACTTATGACCGTAAAATAACCAAGATCAATCCGGACATTGACCCAAACTTCGCACGTTCCCTTAACTCTATTGACTTCCAAAAAGAGGACAAATAGAGTAGAATAGTACTATCTTACTTTTATCGCACAAGCTCTTTTGTGCAGGAATGAGGACAAAATGGAAAACATAAAAGCAGTTGTTTCTCTTGGTCACGAGGCTCTTGGTGTCAATACTCAGGAGCAGAGGGAAGCCCTCAAGCTCACATCCAAGGCTCTTGCAGACCTTGTAGAGTCAGGCTACCAGCTGGTCATTACTCACAGTAACGGCCCTCAGGTCAGCATGATACACAGGGCTATGACCGAGCTACACAGAATGTATATAGATTATACTTCTGCTCCTATGTGCGTATGTAACGCAATGAGTCAGGGTTATATCGGATACGATATTCAGAATTCACTTAAGACAGAACTTACGAGCAGAGGTCTTTCCAAGTCAGTCAGCACCATCTTAACCCAGGTTACGGTTGATCCTTATGATGAAGCTTTCTACGCTCCCACCAAGGCAATCGGTCGTAACATGTCCAAAGAAGACGCAGATATGGAAATAAAAAAGGGCAACTTCGTTAAGGAAGAGCCCGGTAAAGGATACAGAAGGATTGTCGCTGCTCCCAAGCCTATCGAAATTGTTGAGCTTGACGCCATCAAGACTCTTCTTGATGCAGGACAGATAGTTGTTGCCTGTGGTGGTGGCGGTATTCCTGTTATCGAGCAGGGACATGTTCTTAAGGGCGCTTCAGCAGTTATCGAGAAAGACGAGATTGCAGGCAAGCTCGCTTCAGATCTCAACGCTGACAGACTTATTATCTTAACATCAGTTCCTTCAGTTTATAAGAACTTTGGCAAAGATAATCAGGAGCCCATTCTGAAGATGAACGTGGCTACAGCCAAGGAGTACATAGAAGCAGGCGAGTTTGGCGAAGTTGATATGCTTCCCAAGATTAATGCTGCCATTGAATTCCTCGAGGCCAACCACAGTGGTTCAGTCCTTATCACTTCACTTTCATCTGTATCAGATGCACTTAAGGGCAAGGACGGAACATTTATTACATTTGAATAATTCATCAAAAAAAGGCTACCTTTGGTAGCCTTTTTCTTATATTTCTATTAGCAGTTCTTCGCCTGTTCCGTATAAAACTTAGGCAGTCTCTTCTGCATTTCTTCTCCGCGAATCTCTATTCTTGGAGATGCCTTACCTTCTATGTATTCTCTGGTAATGATAACTCTTCCGATGTTCTCATCCTTAGGAATCTCATACATGATATCCAGCATGAAATCTTCGATGATAGCTCTAAGAGCTCTTGCTCCGGTTTCCTTCTCCATAGCTTTTTCTGCGATGGCTTCAAGTGCGCTGTCATCAAACTGAAGATCAACTTCATCAAGCGCAAGGAGCTTTTGATACTGTTTAAGTATCGCATTCTTGGGCTCTTTTAATATCTGAATATACATCTCTTTGGTTAGAGCCTGAAGAGTACATATGATAGGAAGACGACCAAGGAACTCGGGGATCATTCCGAATTTCTTAAGATCCTCAACCACTACATTTGAAAGTATGTTGGGGTCGTCCTCGTATTTATCTTTGAGGTCTGCATCAAATCCAATTGATGTTTTCTTATTAAGCCTCTGGGTAATGATCTCCTCAATATCCGGGAAAGCACCGCCGCAGATAAAGAGAATGTTTCTGGTGTTGACTGTTGCAAGAGGAACCATGGCGTTCTTGCTGCCGGCTCCAACAGGAACTTCTACCTCAGAACCCTCAAGGAGCTTAAGCATTCCCTGCTGAACAGATTCACCGCTTACATCTCTTGATGTTGTGTTTTTCTTCTTGGCAATCTTGTCTATTTCATCGATGAAGATGATTCCGTGTTCTGTCTTCTCTACATCGTTACCTGCTGCCGCAAGAAGCTTACTTACAACAGATTCTATATCATCACCGATGTAACCTGCCTCTGTAAGAGAGGTTGCATCTGCTATGGCAAGAGGCACATCAAGGAGCTTTGCCAGTGTCTTTACAAGATATGTCTTACCGCTTCCGGTAGGACCAAGGAGCAAAATGTTGGACTTCTCAATCTCAATGTCATCCATTGTACCTGTTGCGACTCTCTTGTAGTGATTGTAAACCGCAACGGACATTACCTTCTTGGCCTGATCCTGCCCGATGACATATTCATCAAGCTTAGCCTTTATCTTGTGAGGTGCAGGAATATTCTTGATATCAATATCCGGTTTAGATGATTTTTCGCTCTTCTTTTTGATCTTCTGAGAGTTGGGAATACCACCGTTGTTCATATCTCCTCCGGGGATATTGCCCATATCAAATATACTCATACCCGGGAACCCGCCCATGTTTCTGTTGAGCTCATTCATAAGGTTGGGGTTATTGAGCATGTTCTGGTAATCAAACTGGGTAACTGTATCCATCATCTTGTGCATACAGTCGGGGCAGACGCTGATGTTGTTGGGAAGGTGAAACATCTTTCCGGTTTTGCTCTCGGGTCTTCTGCACACAAAACACACATCTTCGAAAGCATTATCGTTTCCGGAATTGTCTCCGGTATTCTCCGTGTTTTCTGAAGAGCTTCCCGAAGTGCTTCCTTCCGATGTATTATCAGAACCGTTTCCTTCTGCTGACAAAACCCGGTCGTCGGTCTGATTCTCTTTTCCCTTCTCTTCAATATTGATCTCTTCGTCTACTTCTCTGAAATCGAGAATATCATCTCTGTTATCCTGCATTAATTATCTCCGTCCTCATCTCCTTGCTCATCTGAGTCTTCACTCTGCTGGGGCTTACCTGAGTATGATCCTGATGAAATCTTATCCTCAGATGCCTTTCCAAGTGTAACTTCAAGCTCTGTCTCTTTATACTCTGAATCATCACCGCTTCTCATAACAGTGAGTTTAACTGCTGTTCCTGCCTTGTAGTACTGAAGTCTGGTCTGAAGATCATCCATTGATGTGATCTCATGACCGTCAAACTTGGTAATGACATCGTTCTTCTTGATACCTGCTGCCTCAGCACCGCCGCCCTGACTTACTTCAGAAACGAATACACCCTGAGGAATTCCAAATCTCTCTGATACATCAGAAGTTACGCTGATACCAGATATTCCAAGATATCCTCTCTCTTCATCAGAAACCTTGATCATGGTCTTCTCGTTCATGAGCTGCTCAATGATAGGCTTAGCAAATGAAATGGGAATAGCATATCCCATACCTTCTATAACGTTACCTCCAAGCTTGTTGGAGTTGATTCCAATAACTTCACCGTTGAGGTTAAGAAGCGCACCACCTGAGTTACCGGGGTTAATCGCTGCATCTGTCTGGATAAACTTACGATGTTCTCCGCCTTCCTCACTCTCAAGCTCACGATTGAGCGCTGAGATAACACCTGTTGTAACTGACTGTCCATATCCAAGAGCATTACCAATGGCAATCGCAGGCTCACCAAGTTTGAGTGAATCGCTGTCACCAAGTGTTGCAACCTTGATGGAATCCATGGTCTCCTGAGGAATATTTTCAAGCATGATAGCTATAACCGCAAGGTCCATATCTGAGTTAGTTCCCTTTACAACAGCTTCTGCTGACTGCTCATTGTTAAAGATAACCTCAAGTGAATCAGCACCTTCAACAACATGATAGTTGGTGGCTACCAAAAGCTCTGTGTCATTCTTTCCAACTATGATACCACTACCTGATCCCGTCTCTTCCTCTTCCTGAACATATCCAAAATAGCTGTATGAAACAGTACGGTTATTGTGAATGATAACCATGGAGGGCATTGCTTTCTCAACCACGCCTGTGACATCGCTTACAACTACTCTGGTCTCATCGGAGGATGTAGTTGTTGTCTTGGTCTGCTGCTCATCCTTGTCTTCTTGTGCTGAAGCTGTCGCTCCTGCCTGAGCTGATGTCTGATTGTCATCTTCTTCTATCTGGGCAACACTCTGTGGTGCCATGCTTCCTTTTGCACGGAAGAAATAAAGTCCCGCACATGTTGCACCTGCCAAAATGATAAGTGACAGGATCACTATAGCGATCGCTGCGCCGTGTTTTTTCTTTTTTACAGGCTGGGGTGCTGCACTTGCAGCATTCTGATCCGTGCTGTACTTATATGTTCCATACCCCTGATTATTTCCGCCATATCCATAGGCTCCCGATCCGGAGTTATATGTGCTTCCGCTATAAGGGCCCTTATTGCTGTCATAAGAGTATCCGTTGTAGCTATTGTTGTTGTATGATTTGTTCTCATCCTCGTACATAACTAGATACCTTCTTTCTTTGCATACCTTTGAATTTATGGCTTTAGTATAGTTTTTTTCTGTGACGCAAATGTGTTTTAATTATAATTTAATTATAATCAAAAAATTAAAAATCCTCTTCTAAAACCTGTATTTCCATGTAGTCAAAAGAAACCTGTTCAATAAATGCATCCTTATTAAACCTGCACTTGTTGTGAAGTTGAAAGTCCCTCACAATACTGTCAAGCCAGATCGGTTTGGACAGATCCATCTCGTAACATGCCTTCTCAATGGCATTCATCACCTTATGCGTGCGGGTATCAACAGTGTCATCGCACACCACCATATCTTTTATCAGATGATTGTCATCTATAAGTCTTACCCAAAGTCTAAACATAAAAATCTCCGTGCGTCATCAATCATCATATCCGTTGGGATTCTGGCTCTGCCATCTCCAGGAATCTTCGCACATCTCTTTGATGCCGTACTGAGCTTTCCAGCCAAGCTCTTTCTCAGCCTTTGCAGCACTTGCGTAGCAAGTAGCAATATCTCCGGCTCTTCTGCCCTTGATAACATAAGGGATCTTCTTGCCTGTAGCCTCTTCAAAATTCTTGACGATATCAAGAACGCTGTAACCATTACCTGTTCCAAGGTTATAGATGTTAAGTCCGCTGCCTTTTTCAAGCTTCTTAAGAGCCTTAACGTGTCCGATCGCAAGGTCCACAACGTGGATGTAATCTCTTACTCCGGTTCCGTCATGTGTGTCATAATCATCGCCAAATACACTGAGCTGCTGGAGCTTACCAACAGCAACCTGTGTGATGTAAGGCATGAGATTGTTGGGAATACCGTTCGGATTCTCGCCTATTGTACCGCTCTTGTGAGCTCCGATAGGATTGAAGTAACGAAGAAGCACTACATTCCACTCGGGATCGGCTTTCTGGATATCAGAAAGAACCTGCTCAAGCATTGACTTGGTCCATCCATAAGGATTGGTGCAAGTGCCCTTGGGGCATTCCTCTGTGATCGGAACGAATGCGGGATCTCCGTATACTGTTGCCGATGATGAAAAGATAATGTTCTTGCAGCCATGCTTTCTCATAACATCAACAAGTGTAAGTGTTCCTGTGATGTTGTTGTCATAGTACTCCCAAGGCTTCTCAACTGATTCGCCTACAGCCTTAAGTCCTGCGAAATGTATCACTCCGTCAATCTTCTCTTTTGAAAAGATCTCCTCAAGTCCCTCTCTGTCTCTGATATCAGTCTCATAGAAAGGCACCTTCTTGCCTGTGATAGCCTCAACTCTCTTAAGTGACTTGGGGCTGGCATTGACAAGGTTGTCCATAACAACCACGTCATATCCGGCATTCTGAAGCTCTACTACTGTATGTGAGCCGATAAATCCGGCTCCTCCTGTAACAAGTATTGTCATTGTATATTTCTCCTATTAAACTTAATGTCTTTTATAATTCAATTCCGTTCTTCTTGCAGAGTTCTCTTGCGGATTCTACGGAATCAATACCCTCTTTGTTCTTGATGGGAGCAAACTCATGCTCTCTTACTACTTCGTAAGGAAGACAGCTGCTGAGCATGTGGATCATATCAAGAACCAGCTGCTCAAACTTGCATCCGTTGGGCTTCTCAGGCTTGATGAGATTAGCATTCTCATCTATATAAGGAATCTTCTTCTCAACAACATGAAGAGGAAGAGTCTTCTGAGCGATGTCATAAAGAGCTTTCTCATTAAAGAGGTAGTTGAGGATAACGCCGTAGTTGTATGCAGGATCTCCATTTTCATCCTTGGCATCCATCATCTCCTGTGAGAGCTCGTAGTACTCAACGATTGAAGGCATACCGTCCTCAAGACACATAACGCCGACCTTCTCATCGGGAGCATTCTTTCTTACAACCTTTGCTCCGCAGTCAACACCTGCATTAACTGTAGCACCTACAAAGCAAGGATCTGCGATTCTCTGAAGCACGTTATCTACTGCAAAGATATCGATCCACTCGATGCCCTCTTTGAGGATCACGTCGCGAAGACCAGCCTTGAGCATAGAAGAATACCATCCTGCGTTACCGTTGGGTGATGTTGAGATTCTGTTCTTGGCTTCCATATATACTTTTCCGTCGTAATCGGAAGCAGGTGCCATCTCCTGTTTGAAGAATGTAACCTTGTCCTCGGGATATCCAAAGAACTTATGCTCCTTGAGGAAATTAACGGTAGCATCGTTGTTCTTCTCACTTGTCATGATGAAAAGATGGATATAGCTGCCATCAGCCTGTTTAACAGTATCGAGAAGATTCTCGATTATTCTCTGGAAAATATAAACGTGCTTGGTAAGTCCTATATCATACATTCCCTTGGGGTTGTCGGAACCAAGTCTTGTTCCCATACCACCTGCCAAAAGAACCGCTGCAACCTTACCTGCCTTGATGGTCTCAACACCGATCTTTGTAAACTCGTCTTTTCTTTTTTCTATTTCTGAAACCTGCATAGCTGCGAGAGGTTCAAATTTACCTCTGCCTGCACTATGTCCCAGGTTCTTACAATTCTCAAGCACCGCAAAGTCAGTCTCTTCTATCTGCTGTAAGAGTTCTGCTTTCTCGCTCTCTGTAAGCTCATCATAATATTTCAGTACATGTGTCTGTCCGTACTGTTCAAGTTTCTTTTTAGCCTCTTCAAAATTCATGTTACCCTCCAATAGCTGCTACTGCAGCATTTCATTATGATACTTCATATCTCAAAGTCAAAAAAAGCCAGGCAAGCAAATTGTTTTGACTATGGACACTTGTATCATATTATACTACATTTCACGCAAAAAAAAATGTCAGAATGTGCCTAATAAACCGCAATTTCACCCCCGGAATAAAAGCGAACAGAATAATAAGAGGATGTCTCCCGACATCCTCTTTAATCTTATTATTTATTTTGGGGAAAAGAGCCTGTGAAGACTCTTACACCTATTAAGCTATCAGCCTGCAGGCTTTGCTGCGGGTGCCGCAGGAGCCTGTGAAGAAGCCTCAGCTGCTGCCTCGGGGGCGGGCTCTGCTACAGGAGCAGGAGTTCCGGGTGTCCAACCTGCGGGATCAACAAGTATACCGTTCTTGTCAAATGTGCAAGGCACGTTATCAAGAGGTGCGCTCACATTTGCAAGCATCTTGCCGTTGTTGGCATCAAAGTAATGCCATCCGTCAGGAAGCTGTACCCAACCTACAACCTGGTGTCCATCTGCGGGATCAAGGTAATATACGCCGTCCTGAAGTCCTGCAAGACCAACTACAAGCTTACCGTCTGCACCGAAGTAGAATCTGCGTCCCTCGATGTCGTTCCAGCCTGTAACCATCTTACCGTCAGGTCCGAAATAGAACTTGTCAGGAAGGTTACCGCTCCATCCTGTTACCATAACGCCATCCGGTCCGAAGAGATAGTTAGCATTCTCAATATTCTGAAGACCTACCATAGCTGTATGTGTGTCAGGTGCAAAGAAGAAACGCTGTCCCTGCTCATTGGAGAACCATCCGCTGATAGCTACTCCATCAGCACCAAACATATACTTACCATTCTCAAGCGCCTGCATACCTGTCTGCATAACACCGTTGGGCGCAAAGAGATAGAGCTTATCACCGATCTGTGTAAGACCTGTGCGCATTACATACTGCTCATCAAAATAGTGCTTACCGTCTTCAAGATCAATAAATCCTCTCTGGCACACACCATTGGGATCAGTGTAATAGATTGTTCCGCCAAGGTTCAAAAGACCTGTACGCTTAACACCGTTCTCATCGAAGTAATAATGACCACCTTCAATATCTGCAAATCCTGTCTTGGCAAGTCCGCCTGCTCCGGGATCAAGGAAGAATACTCCGCTCTCATCCTGGAACCAACCTGTCTGAACTACACCGTTGGGATCAGTGTGATATCTCTGTCCTGCAAGATTGAGCCATCCAAACTGTTTACGATAGTTGCTGTAATAGAAAGTATTGCCACCAACATTGTTGAATCCCTCAGGAATAATACGAGAGAAATAATCTGTATAAAGGTGGTTAACGTCTACTCTTCCTGGAATACCGGGATACTGTCCGTTACTGCTAGACTGCCACATAGCATAGTCTCCGCCGTACTCAAGTGCGTTGCCGTACTGTGCGATCCACTTGGGAGCTGCTACATTGGGCATTCTGTCTCTGAACCAGTTACGGTTCGCATAAACCATTGTCTCATAGCCATTGGAATTAAGAATGCCGCAGAATGTATCTGCAATAGCCTGAAGCTGTCCGGCACTAAGTCCCTTCTGGCTGGAGTCTTCTATATCTATAGCAACGGGGAAAGATACCTGGTATGGAGCTATCCACGCAAGAACCTGGTTGGCCTCTGCTGCAGCTGCCTCAGGAGTTGTTGCATAGGAATAAATATAGATACCTGTTCTGATTCCTGCCGCATTAGCTCCGTTGATGTTATTTACAAACTGCTCATCGAGTCCTTTCTTAGTGGTTCCTACTCTGATCATTGCAAACTTAACACCGGCTGCCTTAACCTGCTGCCAGTTAATACCGCCCTGATACTTGGAAACATCGATTCCGGTGGCAACTTCTGCACCTGCCGCAGATGCTTTAGTGCCGGCTACGGGCGAAAAAAATAGGGCTGCTGTCAGAATAGGCAGTAGACCTACTGAAAGAATTGCTTTGGTCTTTTTTCTCATATACCTTCTCCTCTTACTCAAAAAAATTATCTCCACTCACTAAAAAAAATTATAACATATAAATGTGTCCATTTTTTTATAAAAACTATTCTTTTTAACTCTATGCATTAAATGATTATAAAAAAGCAATTTTTAACTAGACCATTCTGTTAGCATTTGCTAACATTAATCAACACGATAACCACATAAGGAGGAAATCTACAATGAGTGAAATTTTTGCAGGAATTCCCGAGATTAAATTTGAGGGAAAAGACAGTAAGAACCCATTAGCATTTAAATACTACGATCCCAAGAAAGTGATCATGGGTAAGACTATGGAAGAGCACCTTCCTTTTGCCATGGCATGGTGGCATAATCTTGGAGCCAACGGCGTAGATATGTTCGGTCGCGGAACAGCAGATAAGTCCTTTGGTGCCAGCACAGAGGGAACAATGGAGCACGCCAAAGCCAAGGTTGATGCCGGTTTTGAGTTTATGAAAAAGCTCGGAATCAAGTACTTCTGCTTCCATGATGTTGATCTTGTTCCGGAAGCAGATGATATTAACGAAACCAACAGACGTCTGGATGAGATCTCCGATTATATCCTCGAGAAGATGAAGGGCACAGATATCAAGTGTCTCTGGGGAACAGCCAACATGTTCAGCAATCCCCGTTTCATGGCAGGTGCCGGAAGCACATGTTCTGCTGACGTATTCTGCTTCGCAGCTGCTCAGGTCAAAAAGGCTCTCGACATCACAGTAAAGCTTGGCGGAAGAGGCTACGTATTCTGGGGCGGACGCGAGGGTTATGAGACTCTTCTTAATACAGACGTTAAGTTCGAGCAGGAAAACATTGCTAAGCTCATGCACCTAGCTGTAGATTACGGCAGAAGCATCGGATTTACAGGCGATTTCTACATCGAGCCTAAGCCAAAGGAGCCCATGAAGCATCAGTACGACTTTGACGCTGCCACAGCTATCGGATTCCTTCGTCAGTATGGTCTTGATAAGGACTTCAAGATGAACATCGAAGCTAACCACGCAACGCTTGCTCAGCACACATTCCAGCATGAGCTCAGGATCAGCGCCATCAACGGCATGCTCGGTTCAATCGATGCCAACCAGGGCGATCCTCTTCTTGGATGGGATACCGACGAGTTCCCTTGCAACGTATATGACGCAACCATGGCTATGTATGAAGTTCTCAAAGCCGGCGGTCTCACAGGTGGATTCAACTTTGACTCCAAGAACAGGCGTCCCAGCTACACCTATGAGGATATGTTCTACGCATTTATCCTTGGAATGGACACCTTTGCTCTTGGTCTCATCAAGGCTGCTGAGATGATCGAAGACGGTCGCATCGATGACTTTATCAAGGAGCGTTATTCAAGCTTCGAGTCAGGAATCGGCAAGAAGATCCGCGACGATGCAGTAAGCCTTAAAGAGCTTTCAGATTATGCTCTTAACATGAAGGCTCCCGCTCTTCCTATTTCCGGAAAGCAGGAATACCTTGAGAGCATCGTAAACAATGTTCTTTTCAACAACTGATATCTATTAAAAACACAGAAGCTGCTCACGCCTTGTGAGCAGCTTTTGCGTTAAAATAATCTTTATAGTCTATTCTCCCTATCAACACCTATTACAGTATATATTTCTACATCAGATCTCCTATATTCAAGGAATCTTGATGGTGTTTAAAAAGTGATCTCTTTAAATATCTTTTACAGAAATCTCGTAAATCGATTTCACTTTGGACTCTGTCGGGACTAATGCATAGTACTGCTGATCATTATCCAGAATAAAGCTTACTGTTTTCATTTCTATATCTTTATTCCAGTAATTACGGAGCTCATCCTTATAATCATCAAAATCTTCTTTCCAATCGATCTGAAGAACATAACCAAGCTCTACTAGTTCAAAAACAATGAGCATGCCAAGCATTGATTCTTTCTTCTTATCTTCAGAAAACTCTTCGCATCTAAACCACACTTCTCTAAGGTTATATTTCGTCCAGAATTCATTGTCAGAAATTGTACTGTAATCACTGATAAGCTCATTTATTCTATCTTGGAAGATAGGTGGAATTATAGCCTCAAGTTCTCTATTGTTTGTTATTCCATTTGTTTCAACATCAAGATTAATCTCTTCCTTAACAGGTGTGATTATCTCTATGCTATGAGCAGTAATATCACCATTCTTGTAATGTGCAAGGTCATAAGGATAGTTCATATCATCCTTAAGTTCGCTGTCATCGATTCCAAAGAGCTTAGAAATTGCCGCTGCTTCATATGCCCAAAGGCCACGATAATCTGCCCATTCCTTTGCAGCCTTGGGCCATCCCATATCTGAATGTGCCTTAAGGTAATTTTTCATATACTCCTTGAGCATCTCTTTGGCTTTTTCTTTATCTGTTGTAGCCATTTCACATATTGATGCTGCGTTTGCGTATGGTGACTCTCTATAAAACTTTGTAGATTTGAATGTTCTTTTAAGTCCGTAACCTTCTGCGATATAGCCAAGCAATATATCATCTATCCCGTCTTTATCAAGCTTATCGACTAATGGTTTTAACTTATCCTTACCAAGCTCAAGCATTATTCCTAGCGAAAAGAATCTCAAAAAAACAATATATCCAATATCCCCAAACTTAAGGTGCGTTGCATATTCAACAAACAGATCAAAAAGCTCTTCATAGCCTATATCAATGCGGTCTAAAGAGTACTGAGCATCAAGAATATCTGTAAAATCTTCTGTCAAACCTAATTTATTGTTATATATTACTTCAACATTTTTTTTTGGATAGCGCTGAATCCCTTTCTTCTCACATTCTTCTAAAACACCTATTTCACTTTTTAGTTTTGTTATATGAGGTATTTTTACCTTTAATACAATTTCTAAAAATTTTGTGGAACATCTTGTATCTCTCATCTATATCTCCTTTACGGCCAATCATCGATTATATTTCCGGCATCATCAAGCTTTGATGTTGTTACATTTCCAGCTTCATCTACTTTTGATAGAATCGACTCAACCTGTCCGTTTCTATACGCATCAAGTATTTCACTTGTTTTTAAATATGCCTCTTCTTCACTCATTCCACCCTTAATAAGCGAATCATATACCCTACTTTCGCTTAGATTTCCTTTTTTTCCAAACAACCATGACTCGGACATTTGCTTACCACTCTTCGTAGTTCCAAGGTGACCTTTACCATGCTCTATTGTTGTTGATAGAAAGCAAAACCAATCCATTTATTTTTTTCAACAATAGCCTTCACTCTCTCAGATACATATATAGATGCAACACTCCTACAACACCGAAACACATCATGTCCAGCACATTCTTTCTCATTTAAATAAGTTTCCATCGGAATAAAAGAATAGAAATTATATTTCTCATTATATCTATAGCTACTCTTCTCTAAGTCAAATGCATCAATAAAATCAGTAACATACATCAACACATAGTTACTATTTACCTTACCCGTCACCACATCAATCAGCTTAATAGGATAGTATCTTTGCCATTTCCCCATCATCTGCACATTCCCAAATATTTCTTTAATGTAAGCCTGTGCAAGAACGTATGAACATCGTTATCCAAATACAGCGTAGAGTCATCGTCACCGGATGAAACCCTACGCTGATATACATTTTATAAAAGTACTGTTCCTAAATTGACAATCACCTCGGTTCTCACGTTCATATCGAAGTAGTCTCTTTCCCTTTTAAGCGTTTTTAAAAAATGACTCTCTGTACTGTCCATCAACTAATTTAGCATGGGACTACTTTCTACTTCTCAAATAGTGATTCTAAGAATTCTATAAAAGAATCACCTAAGTATTTCATATCATCATTTGACATTCCAATAAATGGAACTGAGAAAAATCTTCCATCTTTATCAATTCCGTATGCTGTATCTCCCCCATCGGAACCAATCAAAATACTATCATCTAAAAACTCATTAACCTCATAATCATCATTCAATTCCTCTATATCTTCCTTGTCCCACAGCATAAGATAGGAATTTTCACCGATCATTCCTTCACCACTACAATATGAATTAACATACGGAACAAACACGTTATACTTCTGACTGTTAAACTTTTCCTCACCTTCCGATTTATTGTATTCTTTTAATAATTCTTGCTCATCCATATTTATCAATTACCTCCTTTAAGTAAATCCCTAAGAATTCTATTCCAATACGCTGTATATTTAGCATGTTCCTTTGGTAATAAAGCAATTTTATTATCTATACTGATTGGACTTCCGCCAAATTTTACGGGTTTCATTTCATGTATCTGTAACCCTTTCAAATCCGGACGAGTCTTGTGTATATATGCATTTATTTTATTAGCCAAGTTTCTAGCGTTATTATATTCCTCTCCCTTAACTATTCTAAATGGACCTTCAGGTTTTGGGAGTTCATCTGGATAACCCGCCCAGTCATCAATCATGAACTCTTCACCTTTCCGGGCCGCCTTCTCTACATCATCAGCTTTATCTATAACCTTCTCGACATCGTCAGCTTTATCTATGACCTTCTCGACATCGTCAAGCTTATCGACTGCTCTTTCGATATCATCGAGAGAATTGATTATCGTCTCGCCTGCCTCGGCTGCTACTTCTCCGGTCTTGGCTGCTTCTCCGGCTTTTGATCCTGCGCCGGCTTCGCCTCCGATGAACAGGTGGTTTTAAACTACTAATTCCCATGCTCCAGCCGTTTCACAAAAAATCTGGACACATTCCATCATCTTCGTCATGTGACACTAATAATACTCTTTTATTCAGCATATTTCCCTTCATGACTATTATCAATTTATTCTTTTCAATTGTTCCTGTCCATCAACAACTACTACAGAATATATTTCAACATTGGGTAATATTTTATGTATATATTCACATGCCTTTTTTTGATTATAGTCAACCGTGTGGTAATCAATAACAACTTGCTCTGCATTATTAAATTCATCCAAAAACGCATATGCCTCATAACCAGGTGCATACGAACAATCCAATATTAATATTGGAATATCCATTACAACATCTTTATACTCTATATTCTCATAGCCAAACCTTTCCATATTTATAAACTCATACTGTATTTTTGCTGTATCCCTGCTTTTAAGCATACTAAAATCCCTAGTTCCTTTTGGCTTACGATTAAAAAAATACGACAATGCAAATCCGCTACCATTAAAATTTTTCATATTATAAATATGTATATCTATATCACTTGGAAAATAATCTGGATTATTATCCACAAATGTATTATGAGCATTAACTACATCGCATAATTCTTTATAACCCGTTATGCCATTTTCATACTCTAATTCAAGCTCTATCTTATTATTCTCTTCTCTATAGCCACTGACCTTTAAATTATCGTGAGAGAAAATTCCTATCTGATCAATCCATTCTTTATATGACGTTCTAATGCTATATTTATGTACATAATGTCTTGTGTTAATACATGCAGTTGAAACCAGCGTTAATGCTATTAGAATGAATGCGATAATCCATTTTTGTTTATTCATATTTTTGCGCATTACTCACATTTCTCTAAGTAATCTTGATACTTCTCATAAGTTATATTATTGATTTTCTATTTAGATTAAAAATATCGATATCAGCTTCTTCGAATTTATCTTCTAAAGACTCCCAGCCATTTACAATAGCATATTCCTTTTCCTTGTCTGAAATTGGTATAATTAGTAACCATGCTACACTTCTATCTCTAAATTCAAGAGTTTCAAATCCATCCCATAGAAATGGATTCATCAAATATACATGCTTCATTTCAGAATCAATACGATACTCAGATATAACATTTTGAATAATATCCCCATAAGAACACTTCTTTTTTTTCATAACTTCAAATGCAACAGTAGATAAAACATTAGCAAAGAGCTTTTCTTTCTTATCACAAGCACCTATAAGCTCCACTCTTAAACTTTTGTCATTGCTTACTAAACCTATCTCACACTCAGATAAACCAATAGTCGCATACGAAGCCACCCCACTATATGGTCTATCTAAAGATGAAAAAATATCAACACTATTTTTTTGATCATCATCCCAATAGCGAAAAACTTGAGGCTTTCCTCCTATCACTTCAAGTTCCTTTTGGGCAATTATTTTTTTTATTTCCATCGTTTTTACTCCAATTTAATCACCAAAATAATTATCTGTTATGTCTTCACCTTTATGAGACCTATTCGAACTGGGTAATTCTGGTCTATAATGCTCAGGATTATTGTATTCATCTAAAAATTGTTTTCGTGGTATTCCTCTGCTTTCAGCACTTTGTTGATGCTTTCTAAATTCATATCCTGGTTTATGCCCCATATCCCACGGTTCTGCTTTATCCATAACCTTTTTAGTAACTGGGTCAATTACATCCCCATTACTATTTTTAGCATTATCCCAAACTTTGTCTCGGACTCCTTTTCTAAAGCCAGACGGTCTATCATATGATACTTGAGAATTCAAACCATCTTCAGCTGCACTTCCACCCTTTTCGACTGCCTTTGCTACATCATCGCCTTTGTCTGCAAGCTTTTCCGCTTCTGAAGCAACTTTCGCCACATCATCCGAAGCTTCTGCTGCGACTTCACCGGTCTTTGCTGCTTCTCCGGCTTTTGATCCTGCGCCAGCTTCGCCCCCAACAAAAAAGCTTCCTATAGTTGTTAGAAGATAGCCGGCTGATCCATACCCTCTGATTTAAATGATATTATGAACACCACCAAGATTCCTATCTCCTATATTCAAGGAATCTTGATGGTGTTAAAAAAGTAATCTCTTTAAATATCTTTTACAGAAATCTCGTAAATCAATTTCACTTTGGACTCTGTCGGGAGCCAACCTCTATTTTATCTTCTCCTTTATTTGAGTAATCACGCCCCAATATACTTCCATATTGCTTTCTTCAAGATTGTTTACACTATCCTCCCCGCCAAGGAATAGTGGAACTTTATATCCAACACATCTTCCATAAGGTAGTTCTTTGCCAGTATTATTTTTCCACTCTTCAAAAAAAGACTTAGCTAAACAAGCATCGGCGTATAATGGAATTTCTTCATTGAGAAATTTTTCAAATGAACAAGGAATTTCTAGGACATCATTAGTTCCTATTTCAAACATTAAAATATTTCCTTGCGTTTTTTTTCTTAAATCTATACCAAAGCAACGCCCCAGCCAATCATATCCGAACGCTTTATACAGCCCATTAAACTCAGGATACGCTTGATCAATTATCTCTGTCCATTTCTCAACATTCTCTATAGAAAAAGAATTAAACAATCCTTCTCCAAACCTTTTTCCGCCTAATAGTGTGACAAAATCATTATATAAATCACCTGAACAATCAATTACTTCCTTGCTTTTAAAATAATTCAAAAAATTGCTTATCATACTAATCTCCCTACTTTATCGTAAAATCACCAAATACTGTTCCAAATGGTAAATCCTTTATTTTGTTTTTTATTTGAATCCCCAAACTTCTATTTACACTCTTTTCTAAGGGATTTAAATTTAATATGTCATCTGCGCCTCCTAATTGCAAGTCAACAGTATGATCTATATCATACCCACTAGGTATCGAATCTTTTCCATATGCTGATTTATATCTAGATGCCGCTGAAGTTCCAGTTCTTTTGGCCGGTGTTTTTACAGTCGTAGCTTCTGAAAGTGCTTTTACTTTTGCATCCGCCTCTGCTTTTTGAACATCTGTCCACCCATCTTTATATTTCAGTTCTATATCAAACTCCTCCGCAGCCCTCGCGACATCATCGGCTTCCTCGGCTGCGACCTCTGCAACGTCATCAACCTTGTCTATGACCTTCTCGACATCGTCAAGCTTATCGACTACTCTTTCTACGTCGTCGATCTTATCGACTGCTCTTTCGATATCATCGAGTGAATTGATTATCGTCTCGCCTGCCTCGGCTGCTACTTCTCCGGTCTTGGCTACTTCTCCGGCTTTTGATCCTGCGCCGGCTTCGCCTCCAACAAAAAAGCTTCCTATCGTTGTTAGAAGATACCCTGCTGACTCATACCCATCTTCCACGCTCATGGTATCTATCTTTTGGGCTGCCTTATCATTTAGGATATTGTAAAGCGTAATCACCTGCTCTCGTTTTTCTCCTGCCCATGCGGCAAGATCTTTTGGAAGATTGTCAGTGCCGTTTTTCTCAACGTACTTGACTCCTCTATCCGCCATACCGTTAATCCCTTTTCCTATCTTAAATCCAAGGTCAGGAAGTTTCAAGAATCCGGTCACGGTTTCTACCACTACTGAAAAACCGCCACGTTGAAATGCTTTGTAATTCGTCTTGGCGTTCTTCTCAGTATCAGCAAAGGTTCCGGTCTCAAGATAGCTCTGTACTCCACCAGCAAGCTCAAAGAATGTAAACAGTCCCATGGAACTTAGTTTATAATAATAGGCATTGTCTGGCTGATTATTTATTATCTCTTTGCCAATATCCTTGATCTTTGGCTCAATATAATCACCCATGGCTGAGAGTATCTTTGCTCCCTGTTCCATCCGCTTTAGCTTTTCTTTTCCATCATACCCTCTGCATATATCTTGGATGTTTACTTCCTTGACAGCTTTCATTCCTCGAAGTTCTGCTACCTTTATCAAGGTCTCTTCCATATGCGGCTCATAAACCTCCATCTGTTCAAGCGCCGCCGCTTTAAGTTTCATATCTTCCGTAAGATCATAGACATACTCTTCAAGGCCTGATCTGTTTACATAATCCCAGCAATCATCGTCAAACTGTTCAAAGTCCTTTATGCAGGTATCTATATATTCTCCGTCTCCGCAGATTTTCTCAAGTCCCTGCCTTGGCGGATCATAATCAGGCCTGGTAAATGTGCAATCCGTTATCTCACTATACTTATCTGCCATCTCCTGCAGATAAGCGGCGTCTTCCTCGATACCTTTCCCCAGATAATCCAGCCCATAATAGAAGTCCTCTATATTTCTTTTTATCCTCTTAAGGACATCAGTATCTATGCGAGCCTTTGGCGATGCATCAACAGTACCTTCAAACTCGCCTTTTATCTCGCTGTACATATGGTAGAGCCTGTTCTGTATATTAAGCTGCTCGTGGTGAAAATCCAGCTGTTTATCCCTTATATATCTTTTAGATGCTTCTGCTGCTTTTCCGACAAATGTTTCATTATGAACATATCTGTTATAATCTGCTTCAAGAGGAGCAGCTTTCTGCGCATAGCTTTCGAACTGATCATAGAGATTCTCTATGAACTGATTTGCCTCTTCGGCATCGTAACTCTTTCCCATCATTAATTCCCCATTTATTGCGTTTCCTGATCTCCATTATCCTGAAGGTTTTCCAGCTCATCTTTTTCAGCTTCAAGATGTTCTATTCTTTTTTTCCATTCCTCTATACATTTCTCCAGTCTTTCTATTTCCGCCGCTATCTCATCAAGGAGATTCGCCGTGGATTTCTGTGAATTCTGTAAATGAACACATCCATCCGCCTGTAAATCTGCCGCCTCACATTCTCTGTCACCTCTCCATTTGGATGCTCTGGTCATATCGTATAGTTTAAATGGATTATAGATGTCACTGTTTATATCTTCTTTTTTCTTTGTAACTCGCCCTTGCACTTCTCTAAGTATTGCTATAAATTCTGTTGCTTTATTAACCTTTTCCCAAAGTTCATCTATCTCTGCTTGTATCTCTTCAATAGTCCGCATATTTATTACCCATTATCTTTTGTTTACGTCAACCTTTAAACTGGAAGCAACTGCATTATCTACATTTATCATGCTGTCCCGCATCTTAAGAAATGAAACAGGAAGTGTCATGCCCGATCCATCTTTGTACACATCTGATGAATTAAGCACATCTTTTAAGAGCTTGGTCATTTTCTTACCTACAGCGGTGTTATCCCAGGTATCTACTTTATCTAATACTGATTTGGAAAGGACACAATTAGATGCGGAGATGCCAATAGAATTGACTACCTCCGTAAAGATATTCGTGTCCATAAAGACTTTATTATCTGCCATTTCCCCTTCTCTTTCCTTTTCCCCTATGATTGTATTTGTAAACGTCTAATTAACATGTTAGCACGGTTACACCTTCTTTTTCAAGAGAGATATGAAAATTTGTAAATAATCTTTTGCGAATGATGCATTATTAAAAATCTAGCTTTTCGAAGTCCGTTTTTGTGTTAAATACAATATTTTTGTACAGAAAAGGGGTCACACCCAGATGATTAAATAATCTGGGCATGACCCCCTTTTTATGGTTAATTGGTTAATTAGGTTAATTGGAATATTTAATATTGTACCGCTCTCACGGCCGAGTCCTCATTAAACAAAAGGGTTCTCTGTAGGGTAAGGAAGAGATGCAGGCTGATTGTAGCCGATTGTCTCTGCTCCGATGTACTTAAATACCTCATAGAGAGCCTTTCCGAAGTGACCGAATGCTACAGCACCGTGGTGAGGGAAGTTGCCCTCGATAAGAACGTGTCTGTAGAATCTGCCCATCTCAGGAATAGCGAATACACCGATACCACCGAATGACTTAGTAGCAACAGGAAGAACCTCACCCTGTGCAACGTATGTGCGAAGGTGGTTGTCAGATGTGCTCTGAAGTCTGAAGAATGTGATATCTCCGGGTACGATGTCACCCTCAAGTGTTCCCTGTGTAACTTCCTCAGGAAGGTTTCTAGCCATGATTCTCTGGAACTTCATCTCGCAGCTTGAAAGCTTGCCTGTGCAAGTATTTCCGCAGTGGAATCCCATGAATGTATCTGTGTGCTTGTAATCGAACTTGCCCTTGATGCTCTCGTTGTACATATCCTCAGGAACTGAGTTGTTGATATCAAGGAGAGTAACTGAATCGTTACTTACGCATGTTCCGATGAACTCACTGATAGCACCGTAGATATCTACCTCACAAGATACAGGGATTCCGCGTCCTGTAAGTCTTGAGTTAACGTAGCAAGGAACGAATCCGAACTGTGTCTGGAATGCAGGCCAGCACTTTCCTGCGATTGCTACATACTTCTTGTAGCCTCTGTGCTCCTCAACCCAGTCAAGAAGTGTAAGCTCATACTGAGCAAGCTTCTCAAGGATTTCAGGCTTCTTGTTGCCTGCGCCGAGATCCTTCTCCATGTCCTTAACAACATCGGGAATTCTCTTGTCGCCTGCGTGCTTGTTGAAGCTCTCGAAAAGATCAAGCTCTGAGTTCTCTTCGATCTCTGCACCAAGGTTGTAGATCTGCTGAATAGGTGCGTTACAAGCAAGGAAGTTCATAGGTCTGGGACCAAAGCTGATGATCTTGAGATCACGAAGACCTGCGATAGCTCTTGCGATAGGCACGAACTCGTTGATCATCTTAGCGCATCCCTCTGCTGTTCCAACGGGATACTCAGGAATATATGCCTTTACGTTACGAAGGTGGAGGTTGTAGCTTGCGTTAAGCATTCCGCAGTAAGCATCTCCTCTTCCGTCGATAAGGTCATTCTGTGACTCCTCGGCTGCTGCACAGAACATGATAGGTCCGTCAAAGTGCTTAGCAAGAAGTGTCTCTGAAATTTCAGGTCCGAAGTTTCCAAGATATACGCAGAGTGCGTTACATCCTGCCTTCTTAATGTCCTCAAGAGCATTGACCATGTCAATCTCGCTCTCGATGATACAGATAGGACACTCATATACGTCCTTATCATTGTAGTTTTTCTTGTATGCTTCAACCAAAGCTTTTCTTCTGTTTACTGCAAGAGATGCAGGGAAACAGTCACGGCTGACAGCAACAAGACCGATTTTTACTTCAGGTATGTTGATCATAAAAAATCCCCTTTCTTTTGCGCGTTTTGCGCTATACCTTTCTTGTCCTTCTTTATATCAAGAGTTGCCAAACTCTCTAAAGAACTAATTAAATACAGTTATTTTTTCATGCCATACACTGTATAAATGACATTATACCACTTCATCACGAAGGGTTAAATCTGAACTTCTGCCTTTACGCAAGTTTTTCCCGTGAGCTCTTTTGATCTCTCATCAGGCTGCATTGTTCCGGCAAAAATATCGAATTTCTTGGAAAAGATCTTTCTGTTTCCGTCGTTGTCTACCGATGTAAATGCCTTGTCTTTTACAAAGACAGTTATCTTCTCCGAAGCGCCCGCCTCAAGATGAACTCTCTTGAAGCCGCAAAGGCAAGGATTGGGAATAGCAAGCTCGAATTCCTTGTCCTTGATGTAGAGCTGAACTACATCGTCAGTTGCAACTTTGCCTTCGTTGGCAACGGTAACGGTAACTTCCGCACCCTCTACAGTTCCATCGGAAGACTTCTTAACGGCTACATCGATGTCCTTGCATACAACATCGCCGTATGTAAGACCGTAACCAAAAGGATAAAGAGGTTTACCCTCAAAATATCTGTAGGTTCTGTTCTTCATTGAGTAATCCTTGAAATCGGGAAGCTCTTCTGAAGAATAGTAGAATGTAACGGGAAGCTTTCCTGAAGGTGATACATCACCGAAGAGGATATCCGCAACATCCTTGCCGCCAAGAGCACCTGGATACCACGCCTGGATTACAGCGCTTGCCTCGTCCTCAGCCTTGGAAAGGTTGATGGCACTACCTGACATATTGATAACGATAGTGGGCTTATTCATCTCAAGTACTGAGTTGATGAGCTGTCTCTGAGGCATGGGAAGGTTGAGATTAAGCTTATCTCCCGATGCGAACTGGTTACCTGTATCGCCCTCTTCTCCTTCGAGTGTCTCATCGAGACCTACAACCACTATAACTACATCCGAATACTCGGCAACAGCCTGAGCCTCTGCGATTCTGTCAGAACCGTTGGGATCTGAAAGTGCACTTGCATTGGTCTGCCAGAGGTGACTACCCTCTGAATAAAGCACTCTTACATCATCGCCGACCTTATCCTGGATACCTTCAAGTACAGTGATATATCTTGAAGATGTTCCGTGATAGTTACCGATAAGTGCGCTTCTGGAATCCGCATTGGGTCCAACCACACCGATCGTCTTTAACTTGTTCTTATCAAGAGGAAGCAATCCGTCGTTCTTGAGAAGTACGATACCTTCCTTGGCAGCCTTGTGAGCTACCTCAAGGTGATCCTTACTCTCAACTACAGTGAACGGAATCTCATCCATCTCTGTCTTATCAAACATTCCGAGAAGGAATCTTGTAGTAAACAATCTCTCGCAAGACTCTGTGATAACGCTTTCTTCAACAAGTCCTGCTCTGTATGCGTTCATAAGCTTCTGGTATGTACATCCGCAGTTAAGATCGCATCCCATCTCAAGCGCAAGTGCAACCGACTCCTCGGGAGTTCCGGTAACCTTGTGATTCTCATGGAAATCTCTTACAGCCCAGCAGTCTGAAACGAAGTGTCCTTCGAATCCCCACTTGCCTCTGAGAAGATCTACCATAAGAGGTTTGTTTGCGCAGCAAGGCTCGTCATTGGTTCTGTTGTATGCACCCATAACAGCCTCAACATCTGCTTCCTTAACGCAAGCTTCGAATGCGGGAAGGTATGTCTCTTCAAGATCCTTGGCTGAAGCCTTGGCATTGAAATAATGTCTCTCAGCCTCGGGACCTGAATGTACAGCGAAGTGCTTAGCACAAGCTGCTGCCTTCATATACTCTCCGTCGCCCTGAATACCTTTGATAAAAGGAACCGCGAGAGTGCTTGTAAGGTAAGGATCCTCACCGTATGTCTCGTGTCCTCTTCCCCATCTGGGATCTCTGAAAATATTAACGTTGGGAGCCCAGAATGTAAGTCCCTTGTAAATGTCTCTGTCTCCGCGCTTGGACTGCTCATTATACTTTGCTCTTCCTTCGAGGGCGATGATATCACCGATCTCCTTCATCATATCCTCATCAAAAGCAGCAGCAATACCGATAGCCTGCGGGAACATTGTTGCCGTGCCGGCTCTTGCAACGCCGTGAAGCGCCTCATTCCACCAATTATAAGCCGGAATACCCAATCTTTCGATCGCGGGGGCATCATAACGAAGCTGAGACGCCTTCTCCTCAACGGTCATCTTCGCCACGAGCTCTTTTGCTCTTTTTCTTGCCTCTGTTCTGTTCATTAATCCACCTCTTAATTATGTTGATATTCCTAATACGATTCAGATTACATGTATAAACATTGTACTGATGATCACAACACTATTCCTATCATTTAATGCTTTTTACATCTTGAATTATGCGAAAGAAAGGAGCGAACAAAATGCCCGCTCCAAACCGATGATTTAATATATCTTTCTTCCCTTATCATCGGGAATGTCGCTCTTCCTATAGAAATATGAGTTGATCTGATCTCTCCACTCATTGGCATTCTCGACCTGAAGTCTGAACCTCTCCATCACTCTCTCATATACGTCTTTCGGCACCGCATCTTTTAACGATCCCCATTTTTCCATCAGCTCTTTTGCCTGACATGCTCCTTCAAAATGCGAATCGTAGATGTACTGAATAAGAGTCTGTCCGCTCTTTAGCTTGTAGGTATAAGGTATTCTATGGAAGAAAAGAAGCAGCTCCTCGGGGCAGGTATCGGGATCGTTATACATATCCGCATTCTTCTTATAATACTGCTGCGCATATCCCGTTCCCTTATCGCTTCTGTCAACGCCTATCGCATGATGATCGGCTCTGTGATAGGTTCCCCATCTTGAATATTCATATCCGTCAACGCTCGGTCCGTAGTGCGTATTGGGCGTCACCATCCAGCCTATTCCGAGAGGTGCCGTATACTTCTCGTAAATATCTCCCGAATCAAGGAGCATACCCACAAGCACTTCCTCGGATTTTTTATCCATTGAAGATGCGTAAGTAAGGCGAACCCACTCTCTTGCTATATCCTCAGCCGTAAGACTCATGTCATAAGCAAGTCTTCCAAAGCCGTAGAGATTGGCTGCGGCGAGATCGTTGCCTGTCCAGTTATAGTCATTACCCGTATTAATAACAGCTGCAAATCCGGCGTTCTTATTACCCATCGTCTTACCGCTTATGATGTCGGCAACCGTATCACAACCTTCTTTGCAATAAGTATGGAATCCCAATACTTCCTTAAACCACGGAATAAGGTAAAAGAGATCTATCTGGTGTCCGGTGTATTCCTGCGCAAGCTGAACCTCAAGCATCTGATTGGTCTTTGTAAGTCCACCAAGAAGCGGCGATACAGGCTCTCTTACCTGGAAATCCATGGGTCCGTTCTTTATCTGAAGGATAACGTTGTCGCGATACGCTCCGTCATACTCCTTGAAATAGTCATAGCCCGCTCTCGCTCTGTCGGTCTTATAATCTCTCCAGTCCTGAGTACAGTTGTAGACAAAGCATCTCCAGATGATGATTCCTCCAAAAGGCTCTACGGCATCCGCAAGCATGTTTGCTCCGTCAGCCTGCGTTCTTCCGTATGTAAAAGGTCCGGGTCTTCCCTCGGAATCTGCTTTTACAAGGAAGCCTCCGATACCGGGAAGCTTTTCAAATACTTCTTTTGCCTTGTCTTTCCACCAGGAAATGACTGTCTCATCAAGTGGATCACAGGTCTCAAGCCCTCCGATCTCGATGGGAGAAGCGAAGTTGATCGTAAGATACAGCTTTATTCCGTAATCCGCAAATATATCCTGCAGCTCTTTTACCTTGTCAAAAAATCTGTCGGTTATAAGATACGTCGCTGCGCCTTTTACATTGACGTTGTTTATTGCGATCGCGTTGATCCCGATACTTGCCATAAACCTTGCGTAATCGACAGTTCTGTCATTAATGATTATGTCGTCGTTTTCAAAAAAGAATGATTCTCCGGAATAGCCTCTCTCTATGCTTCCGTCCATGTTGTCCCAATGATTCATCATTCGGAGCGGATTAGACGGAGAAGATTTCTCATTAACACTTTCAACAGAAACACCCATAGCAATTTTTCTAAGAAGCGCAAATACTCCGTAAAGGATTCCGTTTTCATCGCTTGCCTTTACAGTAATCTCGCTATCCATGCCGGCGATCTCATAGCCTTCTTTTGCGACAGATGATTCTCTGAAAAAAGAGATCTCTTTTGCCGAATCAGCATTCGAAGAAGCGCCTGCTGCCACAAGCTCTGTTCCGACAAGCCCCTTAAGGCCCCTTTCCAGCTCTTTTGCCGCACTTTTTATGATCCTGTTTTCGGCGTCAAATCCTTCAATTATCAGAGCCCGCGTGCCGCCAAGCTCGGTAATCCTGTCATATGAAAGCCAAAGATCTGACCACTTCTTTTTTTCCATCAAAAAAATCCTTTCAGTTTACGAAAATTTACGAAAATATCTAGCTACTATTTTGAGTGTTATATGGTAAAATACTTCTGTAATTTACAGTAGTTTACACGCAAGGAGTATCCTCGTATGATACATGATATCAACGAACAATCCCGCGAAGATATCTATTACGATACGCAAAAAGGTGTGCTGTTATATCACAACACTCTGAGCGAGTATCCGACCCATTGGCACAATGAGATCGAGCTCATCCTGCTATTGTCGGGAACGCTTCGCGTCAAATTTCACAACGATAAATCAACAGTGATAAATTGTGTGCCCGGAGACATCGTAATGGTCGCTCCCGGAACACTTCATGAATATCTTTCCGAGTCAGATGGCGGAGAAAAGCTTATTCTCCTTTTCGACATCGGCGGATACTCTCAGGTTTCATCTCTTGTTCCGCTTCTTAAAGCAATGCCTGCTTATGTACATATCAAGCAGGAAGAATATCCCGTTGAGACGGCTCGTCTCCAGAATTACTTCTGGGAGATCGACAGACTCTACGGCCAGCGAGATGAATTCCTTCAGATCTCAGTTTACTCACTTGTTACTTTAATACTTGCGCAGATAGGAAGCATGCACTTAGGCGACACAAATCTTGCGAAAAACACCGCCGATCCTCAGCGCAAGAATATAGATAAGCTTGTTGCGGTTACCAACTACATCGACTCACACAGATCCAACGATCTTACGGTTGAGCAGCTGGCTGAGCTTGCAGGCTTTTCCAAGTTCCACTTTGAAAGACTCTTTAAGAACTACATGGGTATTTCCTGTTATCAATACATCACCAAGCGAAGAGTCATGATGGCTCAGGAGCTCCTCGGCGATACGGATCTCTCGGTCATGGATATCGCGCTTCAATCCGGTTTCTTTAGTCTTTCAACCTTCAACAGGGTGTTTAAAGAGATCAACAAATGTTCACCCACTGAGTTTAGAAAGCTTTACAGGACGGGAGCAGACTTTACTCCCGCCACCTGATCTTTATTCAATAGGAAGTTCAAACGGGCACATCGGTATGCCGATGGCGTTAACAATGAGTCCGCCTCTATAGGTGTTTTCACAGCACCAGCGAAGAGCGACTGCATTCTTAACATCATCCTTGCTGCGTACAACGATGCTGCCCTCTTTTATTTCAGCATCCGCTTCGTGAAGCTCACCGTCTTTATCTACGAAAAAGAAATCTCGTATCTCGGTTCCTTTTCCTTCATCCGAAACTTTTAGTTCCTGTGCATGCTCAAGTTCTACCAGTACAGCTGCCTTTTCATCCTGTCCCTTTTTAATTGCAGCAGCCATAGGTCCGCAGTATTCTCCGATGTAGCCGTATTTAAGATGTCCTGCCCAAAGAGCAAGTCTCTCTCCCACAGGCTTCTTGGTCACGGGATGAAGGTCGTTGTCTTCTCCAAGTCCCATAGTAACGACAAGTCCGGTTGAAGGTATATCCAGGATCTTGTTCTGCACAAGTCTAAACTCGCCCCAATTCTCTTCTTCTGTAAGATCTATAACAAAATTCGGAAGCTGAACCGCGATGAACGGAAGGTTATCTTCTTTCCATAATTTCCTGTAACCGCGTATCATTTTCTCTGTCAGATCTGCGTAGTCCCAGGGCTGACCAACATTACTTTCACCCTGATACCAGATGATTCCGTCTACAGGGAAATTATGGCAAGGCGCTGTCATTGCATTGTACAGTCCCGAAGAATTCCAGTTGATAAAATCAGTAGGCGGCATCTTGTCGCAGGTTGCACCGATCTTGTACTTCCAGATTCCGTCAAGCTCTGCGGACGCATCTTCGTTAAAGATCTTATACTCCTTGATCGCACCGGGAGTTATCCTTCCAAGTCCAAGCTCGATCTTAAGACGCACGACAAGCGTGTTGTCCTTCTGTCTTGTAAGTCCTTCTCTGATATCATATTTTCTCGGAGGATACTGATATTCGGTTACTCCGACTTTTTCACCGTTAATGTATGTCTCATCGGAATCAACCATTGTTCCGAGGAAAAGACGCGCACTCTTACCCGCAAGCTCTTTTGGCAGATCGAATTTCTTTCTAAACCAGACACTTCCAACGTGTCCTTCCAAAGGAGTTCCGGTAAACATGGTGGGAACCGAAAGTTCATCCCAGTCAGAGTCATCCGTGTTCTCTTTTTCCCAAGAATTCTGTATTCCGAGATCCTTGTTATATAGATCGTTTATCCATTTATTGGTCTTGTCTTCGTTCCACTTGGCTCTCTCATTTCTGAAAGCAGCGTCGTTATATTTGTCGGTCTCGGCGATAAGCTCATCGTAGCCTTCAAGCATCTGCCTGCTCATCCACGACTGGATCCTCGATCCGCCGAGTGAAGCATTGATAAGACCGACAGCCTGATGAGTCATGGCTCTTAATTTCTCTGCAAAAAAGTATGCTACTATCGAAAAGCTCATGATGGTGTCTTTGTTTACGGACACCCAGCTTCCCGTGTTGTGCTCTTCGTAAGGCCCGGAAAAACTTGTCTCTTCTATAATCTTAAAGGTACGGATCATGTCTTCGTCTTCTATAGTTCGAAGAAACGGATATTTATCCGCAACTCTGGCACCGGGAAATTCCATGTTGGACTGTCCCGAGCAAAACCAGACTATACCTATCATCACGTCCTTAACAGTGATGCTGTCCCCCTCACTGTCGGAAACCGTAAGATCATAGGGTCCGCCGCCTTCTCTTGCGGGAAGATAAATGTCAAATCTTCCGTTATCGGAGGCTTCAACATTTCCGACCACTCCGTCAAGCTTTGCCGTTACCCTGACGCCGGGAGTGTCCCAGCCCCAGATATGTATGCTTTTTCTTCTTTGTAATACGCATCCGTCAGACAACAAACGCGGTAAAATAAGTCTAGCCATGGCTAATCTCCTATCCTCTTAATGATTTGATTATAACCATTGCTATTCTTATTTTACCGCGTACATATTGCTAAAATCATGCTATATTTTGCTATTACGCAAGATAGTATATCATTTTAGCATTCAAAGCGATATTTTGATTTATTCCTGATTATGTCCGGAGGAACCGATCCTGACAAGCGCTCTGTAGAGCTTGGCTTCCGCTCTTACTCTGGCTTCCTTATCAAGGATCTCGTTCTCAAGCATCTCCTCTGCTTTGGCTTTGGCAGCTTTGGCACGCTCGATATCGATGTCTTCGCTCCACTCCCAAGTTGTGGGAAGAACTCTGACTTCTCCGTTCATAACAGAAAGCATTCCGCCGATACAGGCGGCTTTTCTCTCTTCGCCATCTGCTGTGACGACTTTGGCTGTGCCCATTCCGATAGCCGTACAGTAGTTGGTGTGACGAGCAAGTATCTCGACATCACCGTCTATCGTACGTAGCAATATCTTTTGAACTTCACCTTCATATTCAAGGCCGTCCAAGGATACAACCTGTAAATGATAAGAAGTGGACATACAGATCCCCCTTACTGCTTCTTAGCTTTCTCAAATACTTCGTCGATAGTTCCAACGAGAAGGAATGCACTCTCGGGAAGATCATCGCACTCGCCGTCAAGGATCATCTTGAATCCACGGATTGTCTCCTTAAGAGGAACGTACTTTCCGGGAAGTCCTGTGAACTGCTCCGCAACGGAGAAGCTCTGTGACAGGAAGTTCTGAACCTTACGTGCTCTGTATACGGTGAGCTTATCTTCTTCTGAAAGCTCGTCCATACCCATGATGGCAATGATATCCTGAAGTTCACGATATCTCTGAAGCACCTGCTGTACTCCCTTGGCAACTTCGTAATGCTCTTTTCCGACGATATCGGGTGAGAGGATACGGCTTGTTGAATCAAGAGGATCAACAGCGGGATAAATACCCTTGGATGCGATGTCACGGGAAAGAACCGTTGTAGCATCAAGGTGTGTGAATGTTGTAGCGGGAGCCGGGTCGGTAAGGTCATCGGCAGGAACGTATACGGCCTGAACCGATGTGATGGAGCCCTTCTTGGTTGATGTGATACGCTCCTGGAGCGCACCCATCTCGGTAGCAAGTGTGGGCTGATAACCTACGGCTGAAGGCATACGTCCGAGAAGCGCTGAAACCTCTGAGCCTGCCTGTGTGAAACGGAAAATATTATCGATGAAAAGAAGCACGTCCTGATTTTTAACATCACGGAAATACTCAGCCATCGTAAGTCCGGAAAGACCAACTCTCATTCTGGCTCCGGGTGGCTCGTTCATCTGTCCGTAAACCAGAGCTGTCTTATTGATAACTCCGGATTCTTTCATTTCTCCGTAAAGGTCGTTTCCTTCACGAGTACGCTCTCCAACACCTGTGAATACGGAAAGTCCACCGTGTGCTGTAGCAACGTTATTGATAAGCTCCATGATAAGAACGGTCTTACCTACTCCGGCACCGCCGAAAAGACCGATCTTACCGCCCTTAGCGTAAGGGCAGATAAGGTCAACGACCTTGATACCTGTCTCAAAGATCTCTGTAGCGGGAACCTGATCTTCGTAAGCGGGAGCGGGTCTATGAATAGGCCATCTCTCTGCTGTCTGAGGAGCAGGACCGTTATCAACGGGGTCTCCGAGAAGGTTGAAGATTCTACCAAGACACTCTTCACCAACGGGAACGGTGATAGAGCTTCCGGTATCAACAGCGTCAACACCACGAACAAGTCCGTCTGTTGAGCTCATGGCTACGCAACGTACTACGTCATCTCCGATCTGCTGAGCAACCTCCGCAACCAGCTTGTGATCATCAATCATGATCTCTATAGCATTGTGAAGATCGGGAAGTTCACCCTCTTTGAATCGGATGTCGAGTACAGGGCCTGTAACCTGTATTACCTTTCCAACATGATTTTCACTCATTGTTAAACTCCTTAATTTTTATTGTACTTATGCACGTTCTCAGCTTTCAGCTCCCGCGACAATTTCCGTGATCTCCTGCGTGATGCTTGCCTGACGTGCTCTGTTGTAGTACAGACTCAAGGTATCTATCATTTCTTCTGCGTTATCTGTAGCGGCTTCCATTGCCGTTCTTCTGGCTGCAAGCTCACTCGCATATGAAATGCTGATACTGGAATACATGATTCCCGCCAGATATTCCGGAACAATAGCGTTGAACACAGTCTCACTGTCCGGTTCATACAGTATCAGATCTTTAGCCTTGCCATCGTCTGTCTTTTCTTCCGATTTAAGATCGGAAAGAGGAAGAAGCGATGATGCGGTAGGAACCTGAGAAAGCATCGATACAAAATCGGTGTAGCACAGATAAATATGTCCGAACTCGCCGTTTCTGTATGCGTCGCAGATAAGCTTGGCTATCTGGAAACAATCGGAGATTGTTATCTTGGCTACCTCGGCGTATTCTTCCGTGAATAAAGACACTTTTCTGTGCTTGAAATATTCAACGGATTTCTTACCGATGGGAAGGACGGTGTATTCACCTCTGTCCTTGGTCTCCGACTCCATAAACTTAAATAAGTTGGAGTTGTAGCCGCCCGCAAGTCCTCTGTCACCCGCAATTACAACGTACAGCCATTTATCGTTCTTACCGCTCTGGGTATACGGCGATCTAAAATCAGTATTGCCGTTTGCGATATCTGTAAGTGTTGCAAGTGTGGTCTCAAGATAAGGTTTGGATAGATCCGCCTTTTCTTTTGCCTTGCGGAGTTTTGATGCAGCGACGAGCTGCATCGCCTTGGTTATCTGCATAGTGCTTTGAACGCTCTTGATTCGGAGTTTAACAGCTTTCATACTTCCGGCCATTTTTTATCCTCCTATTAATTCGAACTTGCTTTTTTCTTTAAGAAGTTGTCTGTGTATGCGTTCAATGCGTCTTTTAATTTTTTCTCTGTTTCTTCCTCGAGCTTACCTGTCTCGCGGATGTCGCGCATAGCTGCGATTCCGGAAGGATCGTTGTCAAGGAATTCGTAAAGGCCTTCCTCGTACTCTGCAACGTCCGTTGCCTCAACCTTTATAAGGATGTTGTTTACAACGGCGTAGAGGATAGCAACCTGCTTTTCAACGGGAACGGGTTTGTTCTTGTCCTGCTTGAGTACTTCAACGATACGCTCACCTTGTGCAAGACGCGCCTTGGTGTCTTCGTCAAGGTCGGAACCGAACTGAGCAAAGCTCTGAAGTTCTCGATACTGTGAATATACGAGTTTAAGTGTACCCGCAACCTTCTTCATTGCCTTGATCTGAGCGTTACCACCAACTCGGGATACCGAAATACCGGGGTTAACGGCCGGCATGATTCCTGAGTGGAAGAGCTCTGTCTCAAGGAATATCTGTCCATCTGTGATAGAGATAACGTTGGTCGGGATGTACGCCGAAACGTCGCCCGCCTGTGTCTCGATGATGGGAAGTGCGGTAAGTGATCCTCCTCCGTTCTCATCGGAAAGCTTAGCAGCTCTCTCAAGAAGTCTTGAGTGGAGGTAGAAAACGTCTCCGGGATAAGCCTCACGTCCGGGGGGTCTTCTGATCAAAAGTGAAAGTGCACGGTATGCTACGGCGTGCTTGGAAAGATCGTCGTAGATGCAAAGCACGTGCTTACCTTTATTCATAAAGTACTCACCCATTGCACAACCTGTGTAAGGTGAAATGTACTGCAGCGGGCTGGGCTCAGAAGCTGTAGCGGCAACTACGATCGTGTAGTCCATTGCGCCGCCCTTCTTAAGGTCCTCAACCAGCGCCGTTACTGTCGAACGCTTCTGTCCGATGGCAACGTAAATACAGATAACATCCTTGCCCTTCTGGTTAAGGATAGTATCTATAGCTATTGTTGTTTTACCTGTCTGTCTGTCACCGATGATAAGCTCACGCTGACCTCTTCCGATGGGGATCATTGAATCGATAGCCTTGATACCTGTCTGAAGAGGCTCTTTAACGGGCTGTCTTGCAATGATACCCGGAGCGGGTGACTCCACAGGTCTGTATTCCGATGATTCGATCGGGCCTGCGCCGTCGATAGGCTGTCCGATAGCATTAACGACACGTCCGATCATCTTCTCGCCTACAGGAACGGATACGACTCTTCCTGTACGCTTAACGGTCTGTCCTTCGCTGATTCCTACATCTTCTCCGAACAAAACCGCAGATACTACTGTTTCTTCGAGGTTCTGGGCCATTCCGAATGTACCGTTTTCAAACTCCAAAAGCTCTCCGGACATACAGTTCAAAAGGCCGCTGACTCTGGCAATACCGTCACCGACTGTGAGAACCGTTCCGGTCTCGTTCTGGATTATTGCGTTCTGATAATTCTTTATCTGGCTTCGAATGACCTCGGATATTTTTTCTGGTTTCAGTTCCATATTATCCTCCGACGTTTATTTTTCTTTATATAACTGTCTCGTCGACACGTCTCTGTATCTCGGATAACCTGCCTTTGACCGTTCCGTCAAAGAGCTGTCCCTCAAGATCAACACGGACTCCACCGAGGACTCCGGGGTCAACCTTCTGTGAAAGAAGTACTTTCTTGCCGCTTATGTTCTCGAGTTTCTTCTTAAGCTGCTCGAGCTGCGCGTTATCAAGTGCTACTGCTGTGGTAACAAGGGCATCGGCGATGCCGTGTTCCTCATTGTAGCTCCTTCTGAATCTCTTCTGACAAGAAGAAAACTCGCGCAAAAGATCTTTTTCTATAAGGATCTTGATGAAGTTGAGAAGATATTCCTGGCATCCCTCTTTGAATGCTTCATCCACAAGCTGTAGTCTTTCTTTCTTGGGTACGGAAGGTTCCGAGAGGAGAGTGATATAATCGGGATTTTCTTTGAAAAGATCCCTTATGATCTCCATTTCTCCCAGTATTTCATCCGTAAGGTTCTCTTCGGCTGCCAGATCATACAGGCTCTGCCCATAAAGATCTCCAGCTTTACTCATGATTACCTCTTTTCTTTGATTAAGCTCCCACCTTGCTTATGAAGTCATCGATAAGCTTCTTGTGGTCTGCCTCATTGATCTCTTTTTCTACAACCTTACCTGCAATATCCATTGCAAGTCCGCCGATTTCATCTTTGGCCTCGTTGATAGCCTTCTTCTTCTCCTGCTCAATATCAGCAGCAGCTCTGGCTTTGATATCCGAAGCTTCCTGCTGAGCCTCTTTTACCATGGCATCTGCCTTGCTCTGTGCTTCCTTCTGTGCTTCGGAAACTATCTGAGCCGCCTCGGCATGTGCGTTGGTCAAGCTGCTCTCGTATTGGTCTTTCAGAGAATCGGCTTCTTCTTTGGCCTCTCTTGCTTCCCTGATCTCTTTATCCGCAAGCTCTTTTCTCTTCTCAAGTATGTTATTGATAGGTTTGAAAAGAAATCTCTTGATCAGATACATCTGAATGAAAAGATTTATTATCTGTGCTATAAAGGTCCAGGGAACCAGTGTTACCAGTTCCTGCGTATTCTTAGCTTCCGCAGTGAACATCATAAGCGCCTGTAATTGCATATATGTTCTCCTCTATATCGAATACGAATCCTTTATTACTGCAGATAGTTCATGAACATTCCGGGTGCTACGAAGATAAGCAGAAGTCCTGTAACGAATCCGTAGATACCGGTTGTCTCTGCAACGGCACAGCCAAGAAGCATTGTACTTGTTACATCACCTTTGCACTCAGGCTGACGTCCGATTGCTTCAAGAGCCTTAGAAACAGCAGTTCCTTCACCAATACCGGGTCCGATACCTGCGATAAGTGCACATCCTGCACCAATTCCGCATCCTGCAAGTGCTATACCTCTAGCTAATAACTGAAAATCACCCATAATTATTTGTCCTCCTAGAAAACAATTTGTTTTTGTTCTTAATATTTTTTATTTGTTTTTAGCCTTCTTCCGCTGCATTGGCGATATACATTACCGTCAACATACAGAAGATGAATGCCTGCATGCATCCTGAGAACCAATCAAAGTACACGCCCGTGATGGCCGGGACACCCACTCCCAAGATAGGGATATTGGAAAGGAATTTGCCTACAGCTCCGGGAATTAGTCCGAAGAGCGCTGCCGATGCAAGTCCCAAAGCCCAATAGATAAGGCCATCGATAACTACGCCGGAAAGGATATTTCCGAAGTGACGGCAAGCCATGCTGACCGGTGTCGCAAGTTCGGAAAGAATATTAAAAGGTGTCATTACCGCAATAGGTGTTGTGAATCCCTTTAAATATCCGCCGACGCCGTTCGTTTTTATCTTGGTGGCTGTGATCATGATAAATACGACCACTGCCCATGCCGCTTCTGTCGAAAGATCCGCCGTTGGACTTCTTAGTCCCGTAAGGCTGATAAGATTTGATACCACACTTGTGACAAACAGTGCCGCCACAAACGGGATCAGCTTATCAAACTTGTTTCCGCCGGTGTTGTTACGAACGAAGTTGTTAGCCATCTCGACAAGCATTTCGGCGAATGCCTGTCTCTTTGATATGTTCTCAGTCCTCAGATCCCTTGTAAGGAATATGCACAGGCCTGTGATTATTGCCATTACGATCCAGCTTACAACCAGTGTCTCAGTGATGTTGATGTCTCCGAGAATGGGAATTCCCGTATGGATCGTCGCATATATTTTGGGGCCGACAACCGAGAAATCATTACTCATATCTTCGTCTTCAACCTCCTTTCCCCGCAGATAATATACCGCGTAGTTTTATCATCAAGCTAGGAATGAAAAGGGGAAGTATCCCCGATACCGGATTGATGACCGGTATCACAATCGCAAGAATGATCCACAGAAACTGAAGCAGTGTCCTATATCTGTAGCTCACTCCCATTGTGCTCCTAGCCTTCGCATCGTCAGTAATTGATGCCACCTTTTGCACGGTTACCGCCATCCAAAAGAAATTTCCCACAGCAACGGCGAATCCGCCAATCGCTCCAAGAATCACCTTTATATCAAATGGCGCCCAATCAGGCATAACCATGTGCAAAACAAAAAACGCTACGATCATGATGAGAATACCTGCTGCCGTCCATGCCGCAACTATCCCCGTCTCTTTCTTAACTGCAGACTGTAACTTCATGTCAATTCTCCCCTGTCTTTAGTCTTAAGTCCAAATTCAAATATGCTTATTAAAGGATATTTCGTTTTTATTTCTTGATTTCTTTTTAGATTCCTTGTTTAGAACCGCCAGATAGACTTTGTAGGCGGTCGTCATAGAACCTCCAAGCCCCAATATAAATCCCGGTATATAAACCCACTCTCCCACCGATAGCTTGGAGCATAATAGATAACACGCAAACAGACACATAAGAAGCGGCATCAGAAGGGATAGCCCCAGCTGTCCGACCATAGCTAATTGACCAAATATTTCAGACATTCGCTTCATCTGCATCTAATTTCTGTCTACGCTCCTTCTTCTGTAAAATTCGATACAATCCTACCTTATATCTTAACTTATTTACGCTCATTTCACAATAAAACGAGCAGTTATCGCAATTTTTGCACAGTAACGCAAAAAAAGCCGAACACCGCGCAAATACTGAACTTCGCGGTGTCCGACCTTATTGTTTATATATATTTTACAAATTTTTACCGTTATATTTCGTAGAAAACACCCTCTATCAAGCTTCCGGCTCCTGCTCTACAGCCACAGTCTTGATGTGAAGTTCCTCAAGCTGCTTGTCTGTAACGAATCCGGGAGCACCCATCATAACGTCCTGAGCGTTCTTGTTCATAGGGAAAGGAATGATCTCTCTGATAGAGTCCTCTCCTGCAAGGAGCATAACCATACGGTCTACACCGGGAGCGATTCCTGCGTGCGGAGGTGCTCCGTAGCAGAACGCATTGTACATAGCGGGGAACTTGGCCTTAACGTCATCTTCGCCAAGTCTTACCATCTCAAACGCCTTGATCATGATCTCGGGATCGTGGTTACGAACGGCACCGGAGGAAAGCTCTACGCCGTTGCAGACCAGATCGTACTGGTACGCGAGGATGGAGAGCGGCTCCTGTTCGCAGAGCGCCTTCATGCCACCCTGCGGCATGGAGAAAGGATTGTGGCAGAATTCCAGCTCGCCGGACTCCTCACCGATCTCATACATCGGGAAGTCAACGATCCAGCAGAATTCGTAACAGTCTTTCTTCATGTGTCCTTCTGCAACCTCGCCGAGGAGCTTTCTGAGAACACCGGCACCCTTGAGCGCATCCGAGCGCTTTCCTGCACATAATCCGACAAAATCACCGGGCTTTAATGAAAGCTTATCAATCACTTCCTGCTTCTTATCCTGTAAAAACTTTGCGATACCGCCGACGATCTCACCGTTTTCATCAAGCCTGAACCAGTATGACTTCCGGCCGCTTACAACCTCAGTATCGGCAACGATCTTATCTATTACTTTTCTTGTTCCCGTAAACTTATCTACGACAACGGCCTTTACGACCTGTCCGTCAAACGGTGCGAAACCGATCCCCTGCATGAGATCCGATGCATCCGTGAGCGTTAAGTCGATACGAAGGTCCGGTTTGTCCGTTCCGTACGTTTCCATCGAATCAAGGTATGATATCCTTTTAAACGGTGCGGAAGATGCCGTATCATATGTTCCGTACTTTGCGAAAATCGGAGGAAGCACGTCCTCGATCACGGCAAAAACATCTTCCTGATCGGCAAACGCCATCTCCATGTCGAGCTGGTAGAACTCACCCGGAGATCTGTCCGCTCTTGCATCCTCATCCCTGAAGCACGGAGCTATCTGGAAATATCTGTCGAATCCGCTCGTCATCAGTATCTGTTTGAACTGCTGAGGAGCCTGGGGAAGCGCATAAAATTTACCCGGATGATTCCTTGAAGGTACAAGATAATCCCTGGCGCCTTCGGGGGACGAACATGTGAGTATAGGTGTCGTGATCTCGAGAAAGTCATGTTCTATCATACTCTTTCGAAGCTCGGCAACTATCCTGCTGCGAAGCACTATCTTTTCCTTTACCGCAGGATTACGAAGGTCAAGATAACGGTATTTAAGTCTCGTTGCTTCATCAGCTTCTTTTGATCTTGCGATCTCAAACGGAAGCTCGTTATATATGCATTTACCGAGCACCTCGATCTTTTCGGGTACGACTTCGATATCGCCCGTGGCGATGTTCGCATTTTTACTCGATCTCTCCCTTACCGTTCCCGTTACTGAAAGGGTCGACTCGTTATTGATCCCCGAAAGGGCATCCATCATCTCTTCTGTCTCGACAACAGCCTGGGTTACCCCGTAAAAATCCCGAAGTATCAGGAATCCGAGGTTCTTACTAACCTTTCTCATGTTGTCGTACCATCCGACGATGGTTACTTTTTCTCCGACGTTCTCAATCCTGAGTTCATTGCAGTTGTGTGTTCTTCCCCGTGTCATAATGCACCTCTTTTTTTATCTTCTTTTTTCAAGGACGCTCGCCCATTTGAATTCTCCTTCGGAGAATGAGGGCTCGCGGTGCAACGCCGGATCTCTTCCCAATTCAATACGTGAATCGGGCCCCTTCTAGCGTTGCCTCCTCCATGTTATCGGCATGAACAGCAGCAGCATCGGGAACAGCTCAAGCCTTCCCGCGAGCATATCAAACATAAGTACATATTTTGAAAAAGCGGAAAACTCCGAATAGTTTCCGAGCGGACCGACCATATCAAGGCCGGGACCTATATTGTTGAACGTGGCTATAACGGCCGTGACCGTCGTTGTGAAGTCCTTGCCGTCAAGTGCCACCAGCAGTATCGAGACCGCAAATATGCAGAAGTACGTCAGGAAATAAACGTTGATCCCGCGCAGTACCGCATGTTCTATCGGCTTTCCCTCAAACTTCAGGATCCGAACGCTCCTCGGATGAACGAGATGCTCAAGTTCCTTGCGTATCGTCTTGAGCCCGATGACTATACGGCTGACCTTGATACCGCCCGCGGTCGAACCGGCACATCCGCCTATGAACATCGCTACAAGAAGTACTATCCTCGAAAAACCGGGCCAGAGATTGAAATCCGTCGTTGCAAAACCCGTCGTGGTCATGACTGAAGCAACATTAAAAAGGCTGTGATGAAATGCCTGCCCGAACGAGGAGAACATCCCCCTTACGTTTATCGCTACCGCCATAACGGCTGCGGCATAGATCGAAAGATATGCGAGAACCTCTTCCGATGTGAACGCATCCTTGAACTTCCTGGCAACGATCAGAAAATACACATTGAAATTCGCGCCGCACACTATCATAAAGAAAGTGAGCACGCCCTGCTGAACCGCCGTCAGATCGATACATCCGTTGTTCCTGACCGCAAATCCTCCGGTGCCGACCGTTCCGAATGTAAGAACGGCGGATTCATACAATGACAGTCCCGTGATCTTCAGGATAAGTATCTCTGCGAAAGTGATCGCCAGATATATAAGGTAGAGGATCTTTGCCGTTTCCTTTACCTTTGGCACGAGTTTTCCGACCGAAGGTCCCGGGCTTTCCGCCCTCATAAGATAGATATTGTCACCGCTGGCCGTAGGAAGGAGCGCGAGTACAAACACAAGTATGCCCATGCCTCCGACCCAGTGGGTAAAA
>JAEEGJ010003711.1_pt1 | contig 56229 bp, 41 predicted proteins | sample 8958761 | NCBI WGS metagenome assembly JAEEGJ01 (sample SAMN16246546, study PRJNA631951) | gut metagenome | biome: gut microbiome; feature: rumen; material: RS-attached | host: Bos | place: Iran: Karaj | collected 2018-10
ATCGAAAGCGCCGCCGCAGATGAACAGAATGTTTTTTGTGTCCACTGGAATCATTTTCTGGTCGGGGTGCTTGCGGCCGCCCTGTGGCGGAACGTTCACAATCGAGCCCTCGAGCAGTTTGAGCAGGCCTTGCTGAACGCCCTCGCCGCTCACATCGCGCGTTATCGACGGGTTGTCGCCTTTGCGGGCAATCTTGTCAATCTCGTCAATAAAGACAATACCGCGCTCGGCCGCTTTCACATCGTAGTCGGCCGCCTGCAGCAGGCGCGTCAGAATGCTCTCAATGTCCTCGCCCACGTAGCCCGCCTCGGTGAGCACCGTGGCATCGACAATGGTGAACGGCACATTCAGCATTTTGGCGATGGTGCGAGCCAGCAGCGTCTTGCCCGTACCCGTCTCGCCAACCAGAATAATGTTCGATTTCTCAATCTCTACATCGTCCTTCGTGTTTGGCTGTGCCAGACGCTTATAGTGGTTGTAGACGGCCACCGAAAGATATTTTTTCGCATCGTCCTGGCCAATTACATACTGGTCCAAGAATTCTTTTATCTCTTTCGGCTTCAGCAGTTTGACTTCATTCAAATCGAATTTCTGCTGATGCTGGATTTCGTCTTTGATAATCTCGCTAGCCTGGCTCACGCACGATTCGCAGATGAATCCGTTCAGTCCCGAAATCAGGATTGCCACCTCTTTGCGCGAGCGTCCGCAGAACGAACAGCGGTCGATTGTTGTATTATTCTTCAATGTATTGAGTGTTAACGTTTTAAAAACGAAATAGATTCTCGGCTGGCCGAAAATCTATTTCAATATGCTCATCGGTTCCGATTATTTTTTCTTCGGTTCCAGAATCTCGTCAATCATTCCGTATTCCTTCGCCTCGGCGGCTGTCATCCAGTAGTCGCGGTCGCTGTCGGCCCAAACCTTGTCGTAAGGTTGGCCCGAATGTTTGGCGATGATTTCGTAAAGTTCCTTCTTCAACTTCTGAATCTCGCGGGCCGTGATTTCGATTTCCGAAGCCTGACCTTGCGCGCCACCCATCGGTTGGTGAATCATTATGCGCGAGTGCGGCAGAGCCGAACGCTTGCCTTTGGTTCCCGCGGTCATCAGCACGGCGGCCATCGATGCGGCCATACCTGTGCAGATGGTGCATACATCGGGCGCCACAAGTTGCATTGTGTCGTAGATGCCCAATCCAGCGTAAACCGAACCGCCAGGCGAGTTCAGATAAATCGAAATATCCTTGGTGTTATCGACCGATTCAAGGAAAAGCAGTTGAGCCTGAATGATGTTTGCAACGTCATCGTCAATGGGCACGCCAAGAAAGATGATGCGGTCCATCATCAAACGCGAGAACACGTCCATCGAAGCCACGTTCAGTTGGCGTTCCTCAATGATGTTCGGCGTGATGTAACTGTTGTTAATCGCCGAAGTGAAGCGGTGGAAGGTCAGGCTGCTGATGCCAGCGTGTCCGACGGCATATTTCCTGAATTCGTCGTTCGGAATCATATCGTTATTACTTGAAAAGTTCGTTAAATTCCTGTGTTGTAACCTCTTTCGATTCAACTTTCACAGTCTCTTTCAGCCAGGCGGCAATCTTCTCGTCGAGTTTGCGGTCGTGCAGATGCTGACGCTCTTCCTCTTTCGAGAGCGACTGTTTGGCGAACTCTGTCAGTTGCTCATCGGGCAGAGTCGACAGGCCGTACTGACGGAACTGCGACGAAATCTGCTCTTTGGCTGCGTCCAGAAGGTCGTTTTCCGAAATCTCGATGTTGTTTTCAGTGGCGATTTTGCCCTTAATCAACTGCCAGGCAAACTCTTTGCGCATTTCGGGGTACGATTTCTCGACGTCCTCTTTGGTTGTCTTCTCGTTAGCCACAACAATCCAGCGTTTCAGGAACTCGTCGGGCAGTTTCATATCGGCCTTCTCAACCAGTTTTTCCTTCGCGTCGATGATGAACTTGAAGTCGCTCTGAATGGCCAGTTCCTTGCCGAATTCCTCTTTGATTTTTGCGCGGTACTCGTCAACCGAGTTCACAACGCCCTTGCCGTAAATCATATCAAACAAATCCTGATTCATAACGGCAGGCTCGTGACGACTTATATCGTTGATTGTCAGGCGGAAGTTGCCCGAAAGTTTTTCGGCGGCAGCCGCAGTGATGCGCAGCATTTGAGCGCGGTCGGTGTTGTTGGCAAACGCTTTCGCGATGTCGAAATCGATGATGTCGCCCTTCTTTGCGCCAATCACCAGTGCGCGAACCGAATCCTCGCTGATGCGGTCAACAGCAAACAGAGCGTCTTCGGCCTTAACGCCGCCCTCAAGCACGCTGCCGTCGTCGGCCAACTGCTCGAAAGTACCCTTCACAAGGTCTTTTTCCTCAACCTTGTCAGCGCTCACGGTCTTGCCGAAGCGGTATGCATTGCTCTCTACCATTCCGTCAACCATCTCTTCGCCGACCTTAATCTGGTAGTAGTTGATTTTGTCTTTCTTGCTCAATTTCAGGTCGAAAGCGGGTTTAAGGCCCAAATCGAAAGTGAACTTGAACTCTTCTTTGTTTTCCAAATCGATGTCCGACGGGCGCTCGGTGCTAGGCAGCGGCTCGCCCAGGAAGTCGATTTTCTCGTTCTTCAGATATTCCATCAGGTTTTTAGACACCACGCGGTTCAACTCGTCCCAAAGAATGGCTTTGCCATACATTTTCTTGACAAGGCCCATAGGCGCGTTGCCAGGACGGAAACCCTTAAGGCTCACCCTTTTGCGATAGTCTTTCAATGCTTTTTCAACTGATTCTTCGTAGTCGGCTTTTGCGACATTCAGTGTTACAACGATGTTCTGCTCGTCGATGTTTTCTCTTGTGATGTTCATTTTTTCTCTTTTTTGAGAGTTTTATCCAGATAAAATTTAAAAAACCGCCACCGAATCGTCGGAAGCGGTTGAGACAACTGTGCGGATGAAGGGACTCGAACCCCCACGCCTCACGGCACTAGATCCTAAGTCTAGCGCGGCTACCAATTACGCCACACCCGCGGCAAAAAGCGGTGCAAATATACACTTTTTTCGGAATCAACTTGTAGTGTGGCTGAAAAATAACTTTATGCTCGCTTAAATGCCTATCTACAGCATTGACAGCATTTTCCGGAAAGTGGCATTGGGCACAAATCCGGATTCATCGTCGGAATATTCGGGCTTCAGGCGGTTCACAAAATACATATCGATTTCGCCTTTGTGCTTAGCCGGTATTTTCCCGCGATATTCACATTCGAAATAGTCCTTAATCACATCGTAGGTGGTCTTCGAAATGTTGATTTTTCCTGGCTCACAAGCCGATTCCAGACGGCTGGCGGTGTTCACCGAGTCGCCCCACACATCGTAAACGGTGCGTGTTTTGCCCACAACGCCCGTCACCACCGGTCCCGTATGTATGCCTATTCGCATCAGCCACGGGTCGCCGCCGGCACGAGCCCGCTTCTCGTCAAGCACTCGCACTGCGCTCTGCAATCCAAAGGCCGCCAGCACAATATCGAACGGGTGGCTATGGTTGGGCATCGGAAGACCGCCAGCGCACATATAGGCATCGCCGATGGTTTTTATTTTCTCAATAAAATTCTGCTGCAGCACATCATCGAAAGCCGAGAACAATTCTTGAAGCGTATCAATCAATGTGTTAGGTTCAAGTTTCTCTGACCATTGTGTGAAATCCTTTATGTCGGCGAACAACACCGATGCGCAGTTGTACACACGTGGTCTGGCCTTGCCGCTTTTTTTCAACTCGGCCACAATGTCTGACGGCAACATGTTTAGCAACAAGTCATCGGACCGTTTCTTCTCTCGTTGCAGTTCCATTTCGGCATCTTTCACATTCGTGATGTCGATTTCAGATACCATAAAATATGTATCACCGGTTGTGTCACAGTTTTTGTTCACATTCACTTGCTTCCACACGTTGCGTCCACTTCTGCCTTCTGATTTGCCAACAAACGATATCCCGCCGTTGCGGCTGTAGTGCTGTTCACCAGACCATTTAAGATAATCTGTCAGTGTGCTACCGACTTTTTTAACATACGATTCGAATGTGAATCCATACAAACGACAGAAGGCAGAGCTAACCGATGTTACTTCTTCGAATTTGTCGAATACGAGCAGGACATTCGATTCGGTTATGGCGTTCAGCATTTGTTTCAGATGGCTGTTCTCGTTTTGCACAAGTCGCTGGGCGCGTTGCTTTTTCAGCAATACGGCTACGGCCAAAGCACCAGCTACGGCTACAGTGCATAGGCATACCAACAAAACCATGTTGACATTTATGGTCATATTGCCATCAGTTTTTTTGCGCTATTTAGCAAATGTTTATTCAATTACAAAGATTTTTTTATGAAGAATCGGGTTGGTTGGGCGAATTCGCGTTTTGTTGTGGGAAAAATCACTACAAATTTTTGTTGCAGGTCCGTTTTCGACGATTCTGTCATTAAAAACGAAGCGGACTCTTTCGAGTCCGCTCATCATTAAAAACTTAAGTTTAGTATGAAAAACTTATTCTTCGTCCGGTTTTGAGTCGATTCTCACTTTGAGCAGGAAGAAATAGTTTGTTTTGTCTTCCAGCGGCAGGAACTGATAATCGAGCTGGCGTCCGGTTTTGCGGGCAATATCGATGAGTCCCAGTCCGGCACCGCCTTTTTCTGACAGAGAGCCTTCGCGTATCTGCTTTTTGTAAAGCGCGTTAAGGTCGTCTTTGTTCATGCTGTTGATGTTGTCGATTGATGCCTTAAGGCCTTCAATCTTCTCCTTCAAAATCTTATTGGCGGTGATGACACTCCAATAACCGTCTTTTTTCCCGACGATGAACAAACCATTGCCTACACCGTCGTTGCGGTCAACATCGTCGGAATGCTTGGTCATGTTCTGAAGGCACTCTACCATTACATGGAAAACTTTGCGTTTTACTGATTTGTCTTCGTTCGACTTGTCCATGTCGCGTTCGGCCATTGAAGTGAACATTTTCATAACTTCGTGGCTGAACTCGCCTTCGTAAACCAATGAGAAACCGTTGCTCGCCATCTCGTCGTGCAACGAAAGAACTGATTTGATAAGATTTATATCGGCACTCATAAAAACTTTTTTTGTTTTATTCGTATTCGTTTAACGTCTGCTAAAAATAGACGTTTTTTTTAAATCATCGCAAAAAAAAATCATTTATCACGCTTTACCCGTCACTTATTTTTTCTTGGCTTTCGCAAGTTTCTGAAAATCTTTTGCCAACATGCCTTCTTTGGCCTTGTCGCTAATCATGTGCCATGCAAAATAATAGAGTTTGGCATCTGATGCGCCAACAATAACCTTGTAGCAGCGAACGTCTTTCTTGCGGGTGCCTTCGGGGCCTACTTTGTGCAGCAGAACCACGTCGGGGTCGCGGCGGTCGATGGCGGCTTCTACTTCTTCACGGCTCACAATCTTGAACTTGTATGGGTACAAGGCCTTGATTTTGGCTTCGGTGTTAAGGTCGGGATTCAACTCTTCTTTAACGAGATAGAGCGTTTTGTCGTGAATGTCGGCCATTTGTGAGTTGTAGTATTTCAGAATGTTTTTGCTTGTGAGTTGCGGATTCTCGGTTGTGAGTTTGATGTGGTTCTGCAAGAAACGGCAGAGCAGACCAAGTTTGTAACCGTATGATTCTTCGGCAACGCCGCTGTAGCAGATTGGCACCGAAGCGATATCAGGCATCTGGCGGATGTACTCATAGTCACCGCCAAGTTCAACGCACAGATAATCGAATTTCGATTTCGTCTTGTCTTTGTCGTTGTAAACGGTGTTTCTTACTAAAAATGACTTGGTTGAGTCTTTACGAGCTTTCTCAAATTCGGCAGTTGAGAAGGTTATGATTTCGTATTTGCTGATGTCCCAGTGCTTTTCAACTGTCTCTTTGATTTTGAAGTTGTATTCAAGCATCGGATTGTTCTCGAGCACAACCATTGTTGTTGTGTTTTTGAATCGTTGCAGACTCTCGGGGCGGCCTACGGCCTGTTGTGCTTGCGCATTGTAGAACAACGCGCCCGCCATAAGCATAGCAATTGTTTTTTTCATCGTTTTACTTTTTTTCAATAATGCCACAAATGTAAAAATAAAGTTAGTGGCTTTCATAAAAAACAAGGTTTTTCGTCTTTTTTGTGCTGACCCGCATAGCAATGTCTGATTATCAACTTTTTAAGATGACAATCAAAAACCTGTCCCTTTTGTCGGCGGTTTGGACACGATGTTTAGTCAACCGTTTTTGCTTTTTGACGTAATTTGCCGGCCGATACGCGGCAATCCACAATAAGATTCTTACATTTGCGTTCACAATATAAATATGTAAGGCGATGAAAAGAATTTTGCTTGCCGGCGTCACCATTCTGCTGGCTTTTGCGGGAATTGCACAGACAAAGGGGCCTGTTATCAGTTGGGACGAAGCGTCGTTCAACTTTGGCGATATTAAGGAAGCTGATGGTCCTGTTACCCATAAATTCGAATTTACAAACAAAGGCGGTGAACCACTGGTGGTAACCTATGTAAAACCATCGTGCGGCTGCACCACATCGGACTACACTAAAGAGCCGGTAATGCCGGGTGCGAAGGGCTTTGTGTCGGCTACCTATGACCCGAATGGCCGTCCCGGACCATTCAGCAAATCGGTCAGCGTGACAACCAATTGCACCCCCGAAGTGAGCACCATACGCTTCTCGGGCAAGGTTATAGAGCGTGAGAAAACTCTGGCCGACCTGCATCCGCGCAAAATTGGCGACCTGAATCTTGAAAACAACCACATATCACTGCTGAAGGTGAAGAACATCGAAGTGCGCACAGACAGCACCAGCATCGCCAACCTGACTGACAAACCGCTGAAAGTGACTTTCCGCAACGTGCCGAAACACATTGCCATTGAAGCCGTGCCCGAGACACTGCAGCCAAACCAGAAAGGCAAAATTGTGGTTAAATATGACGCCACCAAACGTAATGAATGGGGCTTTGTGATGGACAAGGTGACGGTGGCCATCAACGATGACACCAACAATAACAAAAACCAACTCACAGTGAGCGCAACCATTGAAGAAGATTTCTCGAAATACACGCAGGAACAACTTGATGCCGCGCCGAAAATGGTGTTTGAGTCAACAAACTTCAACTTCGGAACTGTGACTGAAGGTGATAAGGTTACTCACTCGTTTGTTTTCCGCAACGACGGCAAGCAGGATCTTGTAATCCGCAAAATATCGACATCGTGCGGTTGCACGGCTGTCAATAACAAAACTGACATCATCAAACCGGGCGAATCGTCGTCGATTGATATAACCTTCAATTCGACTGGCAAATCGAACCGTCAGAACAAAAGCATAACCGTCATTTGCAACGACCCGAAGAATGCACAGCAGATACTTCACATTGTGGGTGACGTAAAAAAGAAATAATAAACAACTGAGACACAACAGAATGTGGCGCGTCTTGCCGGAACCCTGGCGACACGCCACATTCGCATTTTTTAATAGCACCAATGCCGAGGATCAAACATCTGTTCACTATTGCAGTCATGACACTGCTGACCGCCGCCAGTTCGGCGCAGAACAGTATTCTCGACACACCCACCGACATAAACACCGCAGGGAAAACTCTGAAACAGATTATTACTGAAATTGAAGCCGGAAGCGATGCCCGATTTTCGTACTCTGACAACCTGCTACCAAAGAAACAGTTCAATGCCGTCGACAGGCGGCAGACGCTTGGACGGCTGCTCGACAACCTGCTGCACAGCAACGGCATCGACTACAAGATTGTCAACGGGCAGATTGTGCTGTTCAAATCGGAATCGGACGGCAACAACTGCCTGGTTTCAGGCTTTCTGGTCGACAAGAAGAGTTCAGAGAGCGTTATAAACGGCTCGGTGTATGTGGCCGACATAGGCATCGGCACCACATCGAACAACTACGGATTTTTCACGATTGAACTGCCCGAAGGCCGCCACCATCTAAAGTTCAACAGTCTGGGGTATATGCCTGCCGACACCTTAATAAATATAAGTGGCACACATAATCTGGTATTCAAACTTGAGCCTGTGTCGTATCAGATGAGCGAGATTGTGGTAAAGGAAAACGGCGGCAGCGATTTTATGGAATCGGCCATGAACACCATCGCCAAACTCAACATTGAGCAACTCAAACAGATGCCAAACATTCTGGGCGAGCATGACGCGTTGCGCAATCTCGACATGCTCACAGGCCTGCAAATCAGCGAGTTCTCGACAAGCAACATCAGCGTCCGCGGCGGCACTGGCGACCAGACAATGTTTATGATGGACGAAGCCAACCTGCATACCGCGTCGCACCTTGGCGGGTTCTCGTCGGTTTTCAATCCAGATGTGGTGAACCATATCAAAATCTACAAGAACGAACTGCCAGTGAGCGAGTCGGGGGCGCTGTCGTCGGTCATTGATGTGCGTTTGCGCGACGGCGACATGCAGCATTGGCACACATCGGGTTCGTTGGGACTGCTCACCGTCCGTGCTACGGTTGAAGGGCCGCTGAAAAAAGACAAATCGTCGGTACTGCTGGCTGTAAGGCGGACATACGCCGACCAGTTGCTTAACAACTTTTTCAAGAACCGCAATTTTGCTTTGCAGTTCTACTACTACGACATCAATTTCAAGTTCAACTACAAGTTCAATCCGCATGACAGGCTCTACGTGTCGTGGTACTCAGGGGCCGATAAACTCGACCACTCAATGTACCTTAAGCGCAAGGACCACATCTCGACCATCCGCTGGAACCACATTTTCGGTGAGAATCTGTTTTTCAACTTGTCGGCCATCGGCTCATACAGTAGCACACGCCTGCTGAATTTCCACAACTACGGTGCGCTGAACTGGCAGTCGATTTGCTGGAATACGAAGATGAAGCTCGATTTCTCGCACTATGTCAGCGACCGCATCAGTCTGAAATACGGCATTTTGGGGTCATACTACAGCCTTGAGCCGTTCGACTTGTCGCCCGAAGAAGACGAAATGGCGTACAAAAAATCACGCATTCACGCGCAGACAATTATGAACCATGGCATCTATCTTGATGAGACACTGAAATTTGGTGCAAGGCTGTCGCTGGAACTTGGCGCAAGACTGAACGCCCATTTCGGTCCGACCGACTATCTGAACAGCGGCGATTCAATAATCATATACCCCGAATGGAACGCTACGCTCAACTGTAGAGCGACGGATAGGTTGCTGCTTAAACTGAACGCATCGTCGAGAAGCCAGCCGCTGCACCAGATGCAGGTGAGTTCGTACGGCATAACCATTAACCGATGGATGCCTGCAAACTCACGATTTCTGCCTGAGCGCAGCCTGAATCTGTCGGTCAGCGCCGACTGCGAAATTAGCGAATGGCTCAATGCTTCGGCCGACATCTACTGCCGACAGTTGAAGAATTTGATTGAGACTATGCAGGAAATGCGGCTTGTGTATGAGATTAACCCCGAAAAATACGCCAAGCACTCATCGGCGGATGTGATTGGGTGCGAAGTGTCGGCAATTGCAACACTCGACAATCTGAAAATGTCGGTATCATATGACTATACCAACTCGCGCTGGCTGACTCAGGGGCTGAACAACGGCAAGAGTTACCCAGCATCGTTCATCCGCAAACACACGGTCCGCATAGCAGGAACCTATGCGCTCAACGAGCACATCAGGCTGTCGGCGTCGTGGCAGATTGCATCGGGAATGCCGTACACGGCGGCTGTGGGCAAATATGTGATTGACGGCAAGACAACACTGCAATTCGATGAGAACCAGATAAACACCATGCGCCTGCCAAACTACAACCGTCTCGACATCAGCATGAACATCGAAAACAAGAAGAACAAAATCAGGCGGTGGAAAAGTTACTGGGACTTTGCCATTTACAACGTCTATGCGCGGAAAAACCCGCTCGGCGTAGCCTACTTCACAACCGACGAGAACAAAAACTACGTGCTAAAACCTGGATACTACTATTTCTACCAGTTTGTGCCGTCGGTGTCGTACCGGTTCAGGTTTTGAACAAAAAGTTGATAACAATTTCGACACAATGCCGACACGGGCTTTTTTCTAAACATTTTTGACTATATTGCCACTCATTCTGACACAAAAAACACTATAGTGATGGCAAAAGAGATATTGGAACTCGAATACCACTTTAACACTTCGTCGAAGGTTCTGTTTCCGCGACTTAGCACGGCAATCGGCCTTAACGAATGGTTTGCCGACGAAGTGAACGAAAAGGATAAGATTTTCACGTTCCGCTGGGACCGTGAAGAGCGCAGCGCTGAGTTGCTGGCGGTGAAAGAAGGAAGAAGCGCCAGATTCCATTGGCTCGACGATGATGACGAAGAATCGTATTTTGAATTCACCTTGTCGACTACTGAACTAACCGACGACCTTGCGCTCAGAATCACTGATTTTGTCGACGCCGATGAAGCATCAGAGATGAAGGAACTCTGGGACGCCCAGATTTCTGATTTGAAGCGTGTGCTTGGTGCTTGATAATAATAGGATTAAAAGCAGTAAACCGCATAAAAACAGATGCATTCATAGCATCTGCAAGACGACGAAAAAGATACAAAAGAACCAACCGCAACTTTTATTGCCATCAGCCGGCTGATACGCCCAAAAATAAGTAATATTGCGGATTATTTGCGGACAACGAACACCGCGTCTAAACATCATAAAGTGAAAAAGTTAGACAAGTTCATATTGAAGTCGTACATCGGGCCGTTCGTCCTGACTTTTTTCATATCGATATTCATTCTGCTGATGCAGTTCCTTTGGCGCTATCTTGACGATATTGTCGGCAAGGGGCTTGGTGCCGCTGTAATAACAGAGTTGATGGTGTATGCATGTAGCAGTCTGGTGCCGATGGCTCTGCCGCTGGCAGTGCTTCTGAGTTCGATTATGACCTTCGGCAATCTGGCCGAGCACTACGAACTGATGGCGATAAAATCGGCAGGAATATCGCTTGTGAAGATAATGCGGCCGTTGATTGTATTTGTCGCTGGTGTTGCCGTGTGTGCGTTTCTGTTCTCAAACAACATTATGCCGTACACTAATCTGAAAATGAAGACATTGCTTCATGATATCAGACAGCAGAAGCCTGAAGTGTCGATAACCGAAGGCGTTTTCAGCGACGCCATTGACAACTATAGCATCAAGGTGGGGCGTAAGAGCCACAAGGGGCCAATGCTCTACGACATAATGATTTACAACCACTCTGAAGACAACGGCAACCGCGATGTGACGCTGGCCGATTCAGGAACGATGATTATCACACCTGACAAGCGATACATGGTAATCACACTCTATAGCGGCACCAATTATGTTGAAGAAATAGAAAAACGCCGTCGCAGAAGCGAGAAGGAATACCCACAGCGTACAACCAGTTTCCAGGAAGAGCGCTTTATGATTGACCTTTCGGGAATGGATTTTGAACGGTCGAATGAAGCTCTTTACAAGACAAGCTACGAAATGCTTAATATAAACCAGTTGCAATACACAACTGACTCACTGAAAAAGAATTACAGCAACATGATTGCCGGTTATCACAACAATCTGACACGGGCTCAATATTTCCAAAAGTTGGACTATCGCGGTCAAGATAGTGTATGGTACCAAAGCCCCGAGCCGCCGGCAACAACTGAAGTCAACATCGACTCGTTGTTTGAAACATTCACACAGAGCAATATGGCCGGTGTGCTGAGTTACGCAGTCCAGAACGCGCGCGAAACCAAGACATTCATTTCACAGTCGGCTTCGGAATCGCAAGGGCGGCGGAAAATTATCAAACGGTACGAGATTGAGTGGCACCGCAAGTTCACTCTGTCGATAGCATGCATACTGCTGTTTTTCATAGGGGCACCACTTGGCGCGATAATCCGCAAGGGTGGCATCGGTACACCGATAGTCATCTCGGTGCTTTTCTTCGTGATATACTATGTGATAAACATCAGTGGCGAAAAGGCCGCAAAAATGGGCACCTGGCCGGCTTGGGCGGGCATGTGGCTATCGTCAATTGTATTTACGCCAATGGGCGCATTTCTGACCTATAAGGCGGTGAAAGACGCCACATTCCTTGAACTCAGCACCTACACCGATTTCTTCAGAAAAGTGTTTGGCAAAATGATGGCCAACCCGAAGTTTGCCGCCGTTGTCAGGTTCTTTATGTCGGAAGAGAAGAAGGCAAAGGCCCGGCTGGCGGCCGAGATTGAACGGCATAAAAAGGCTCACGACCAACAAACCGAAAGCGATGCAACAGTCTGAACCCCAGCAGTCGATGCGCATACTTGTGTTGTGCAACAAGATGCCGTATCCGTCGAACGACGGCGGCACCATTGCCACGCTCAACATGATTATGGGGCTGGCAGCGCAGGGCAACACCGTTGATGTGCTAGCAATGCAGACTCACAAGCATAATTTCCCGATAGAGAAACTGTCGGCTGAGCTCAAGCAGAACATCAACTGGAACTCGGTGTGGATTGACACAGAAATCAGCTTTGCCGCACTGCTGAAAAACCTGCTTTTCTCAAGACTGCCCTACAATGCCGAGCGGTTTGTGTCGAAAGAGTACGACATGAAGCTGAAAGAGTTGCTGCAAAACAATTACGACATTGTCCAGCTTGAAGGGCTCTATCTGACAAGCTACATCAGCACAATCAGAAAACACTCTAAATCAACCATATCGCTGCGGGCTCACAATGTTGAACGGCTGATTTGGGAACGGATGGCCGAAACCGAAACCAATCCGTTGAAAAAACTATACAAGCGCATTCTCAGCCGCCGCATTGGCCGACTTGAGCAGCAGACTCTCAGTAAAATAGACTTGCTTGTTCCGATAACCAAAACCGACGCGGCGCAATTGCCTTTCGAGCCAAGCCGCACCTATGTGGCGCCAACGGGCATCGAACCGCAGAAGTTTGTGGCATATAAAGTGCCAACCATCGAAAAATCAGTATTTTACATTGGCGCACTCGATTGGGAACCCAACCAGGAAGCGGTTTTATGGTTCGTCAACAATGTCTGGATCGGGGTGCATGAGCAGCATCCCGACTGGGCTTTACACATTGCCGGACGTAATGCGCCCGATAGTTTTGCACGTGAACTGGCAAAATATCCTGTGGTGTTCGACGGACAGGTGCCTAGTGCACAGGAATTCATTGAACAGCACAATATTATGGTTGTTCCGCTGCTGTCGGGAAGCGGAATGCGAATAAAAATAATCGAAGCAATGGCGCACTCGCGCTGCGTGGTCACCACGCCTGTGGGCGCCGAAGGCATCGACGCGGAAAATGGCCGCCAGATTCTCATTGGTGCCTCGCCTGACGAAATGAAAACATTGATTCTGAAAGCAATATCTGACGCAGACTATACAAAGAAAATTGCGAACGAAGCATTCGCCTTCACAAACGATAATTTCAACAACCGCCTGATTATTAGCGGACTGAACAATTTCTACAAACAATGGCTACAGCGCTGACCATATTGTTCTGGATTTTGATTGGCACGGCCGTCTATGCCTATGCGGTATATCCGCTGCTGATTGCCGCCATTGCAAGGCTCAAACGCCACGAGCCGCTGCCAGAGCTGCCCGAGTCGTTGCCGCACGTAACTCTCTTTGTGACAGCGTTTAACGAAGAACAGTTTGTTGATGATAAAATTGCCAACTCACATGCGCTGAACTATCCTGCCGACCATCTGCACCTTGTGTGGGTTACCGACGGCTCTGACGACAACACCAACCAACTGCTTGCCAATCACCCCGATGTGAAGGTGCTTTACGAACCTGAACGCCGCGGAAAAGTTCATGCAATGAAACGTGGTCTTGAGTTTGTCGAAACTGATATTGTGATATTTACCGATGCCAACACTATGCTTTCGCCAGAGAGTGTAACCGAGATTGTGCGCCTGTTCGAAAATCCGCGCATCGGCTGCGTGGCGGGCGAGAAACGCATCAACCGCGACAGTCGCGAGAATGCCGCTTCGTCGGGCGAAGGGGCCTATTGGCGTTACGAGTCGTGGATAAAACGCAACGATGCCATTGCTGGAACGGCCATTGGCGCGGCTGGCGAGCTGTTTGCAATGCGCAAGAGCCTTTATCAGCCCATCAGCGACAACACTCTGCTCGACGACTTTGAAATCTCACTTCGCATTGCATTGACAGGCTACAAGATAGGCTATTCGCCCCTGGCATGCGCCATTGAACGGCCATCGGCCAACATTGGCGAAGAGATGAAGCGCAAGGTGCGAATTGCTGCCGGAAGCATCCAAACCATGCTGCGGCTTGGCGGACTGTTCAACTTTTTCCGCCACCCGATGCTCACGTTCCAATACGTGTCGCACAAGGTGCTGCGCTGGGTTGCCGTGCCATTGACAATGGTGCTGATTATTCCAATCAACATCTATCTGAGTGCAATTAACAACTTTGCATTCAGTAATATATACACTTGGACACTCGTCGCGCAAGCGCTGTTCTACATTGCCACCTTTGCAGGATTTGCATTCCGAAACCACAAACTCAGCGCAGGTTGGCTCTACATTCCGTACTACTTTTATTTGGCCAACAAGGCCATGTGGATGGGATTGTGGCGGTTCTGCCGCAACAAGCAGAGTGTGAACTGGGAAAGAGCCAAAAGGGCATGAAATTTATGAGTAATAAAAATCCCGAAAGCCCATGCCGCGCCTTCGGGATTTAAAATGAATTATATTTCAATCAGTTATTTCTTCACCAATCTAACTTCATAAATTCCGCCAATTTCGGTACCCTGATTGGTTTGGAATTTCACGCGCACGCTTTTTTTACCCTTCAGCATTGAGGCCGGAATCGGGTATTCTTCGGTCTTGAATTGCGATGTGTTCCAACGTTTTATGTTGTTCACGGTGGTCAGTTTCTCGTTATCGATATAAATATCGAAAATCTTTGTGCCCCAGTCGTTTACACCCCAATATTTCACGTAGAGCGACAGGTCGGTGCGCGATTGGGTGGCCATATCGTAGCTGAAGAAACCGCCGTTGCTTGCCGTGCGGAAGAAGACGTTCTGCGTGTTGCCCGTGTGCGATTTCTCGGCCTGCATAGCGTGGTCGGTTTCGGGCTGCTGCTCGCCGGGCGCCACAAAGTCGGTTGAGCGTTGTTTCAGTTTGATTTTTTCTTTTTCGATGTTGGCCAGCGAGTCGATGTACGATTTGTAGCCGTTTGTGCTAAGTGCCAGCCAATAAATCATATAGCGCGAATCGTGAATTCCGAAGAACGGTTCAAGCTCGCCGTCAATCGGGTTTTCCATACGGGCGTTCAACTTGAAGTGAAGTGGCTTGCCTTCAATGGGTTGCAGCTTGTTGCCGATGTTCTCAATGTCGTCATCGATGATTATTGGCGCCTTGTCAATCGGTTGCAGAGAACCGCTTGCGTACTGTCCCCAGCGGCCGTCGTCGGCAATCAGGCCGGCCAAATCTTCGGTGCCGGTTTTCATACCCAAAAGAATCGGGCCGTGCATAATTGCAACGTACTGCGGCACGTTCGGCATACGCTCAATGTGGGTGTGCATTGGGAACGCAACTTCCAGAATATCACCTTTTTTCAAACCATTAATGCTCACGTAAGATGATGGCTCGGCATTGAATTCAACCGGCTGTCCGTTCAGGCTCACCTTGAACTCGCCTTTGGCAACCCATTCGGGATAGCGCAGCATAAGGTCGAACGCTGATTTGCAGTCGGTTACAATGATTTTCGATTGCTCGCCGTAAGGGAAATCAGTCTCTTGACGAAGTTTGATTCCGCGCTCTTTCCAATTCAGCTCAGAAGCTACAAACAAGTTGACATACAGCTTGTTATCGTTCTTTGTATAAATGAATTGGTTGTACTTCCCGTGATTTTCCATACCCGTACCCACGCAGCACCACATTGCCATATTGGGCGCCGAGTAAACGCGGTAGTGGCGCGGACGAGCCGATGTAAAGTACACATAACCACCGTGTTCGGGGTGCTGAGTCGACAGAATGTGGTTGAACATTGTTCGCTCGTAGTAGTCGGCATATTTTGCCTGCGGCTCAACTGTGAACAAATCTTCGGTGAGTTTCAGCATATTATACGAGTTGCACGACTCGGGGCCGTCAATGTCGTTCACAAAGTCGTTACAGGCTTCCTTCGACGGGAAGTGCTCGCGCCGTCCGTGGCCGCCAAAAGCCAACGAGCGGTTGTAAACCACTGTCTGCCAGAAGAATTCCGAAGCCTTTTGATAGTCGGCATCGCCCGAAAGTTGTGCAATGCGCTCAAAACCAATCACTTTTGGTATTTGAGTGTTTGCGTGCAGATTGTCGAGTTTGTCTTCGCCGGCAACCAGCGGATTCAGTATCATCTTGTGCGAGAAGCGTTTAGCGCAATCCAGATATTTGGCATCGCCGGTCAGCTCGTAGGCGTCGGCCAGCACTTCGTTCATACCGCCGTACTCGTTGCCCATCATCTGTTCCATCTGCTCGTCGGTCAGGTCGGCGCAAAGGTTGACGCACCAGTCGCAGTATTTCAGGAACATATCGCGGGCATCGGTGTTGCCGCAGTAGTTCCAGGCGTCGCGCAGGCCGGCGAACATCTTGTGAATGTTGTAGAACGGTGCCCAAGCGCCCCAGTACGGTCCGAAATCGCCCTTCTTGAAGGCTGTCCAGACCTTTGCGCTCTCGGGCATTCCGCCAAGGTAGCCGACGCCCCATTCGGGGTTGTTCTTCGCACCAGCTTCCTGACACTCTTTGAGTTCCGAAAGCATATATTCCATCCGCCGTTTGCATTCGGCGTTGCCGGTGGCGGCGTAGTTGATTGCCATTGCCGACAGATAGTGGCCGCCAACGTGGCCGTCGAGACCAATCCAGCACGGGAACGATTCGGCCTTCGGCTCAAGCCCGGCTTCCTTGCGGAACGGCGCTAGCAGTCGGTCAACATCGTATTCGAGCAGCACCTTGATATTAAGGTCGCGGGCGTCTTTCAGCGGCCCGTCGAGCAGTTGCACATCGCTCAAGGCGAATTCGTTGGCAGGCAGAGTTGTTTTTGTCTGATTTGAGTTGCAACCCACAAGCAATAAGGCACTTACGGCTGCTGCGAATGTGAAGGCTTTCATAGAATGAAGTTTTAAAAGTAATTTTTACTATTCTTAAAATATTGATATTGAACCAAATATCGCTTTAGCAAAACGTTTTTTTCGTTGCTATAAATATATGAATATTTTATTCGATGGTGCTGAAATATTGTGCGGTGCATAAAAAAAGCGGAATTGCATCAGCAACCCCGCTTTCCGGTTATTACAAATGTGGTTCTACTCAAAACTTATCCAATCGATGGCAACGTCTTCACCTTCAACCAGTTCCACAAACACATTGTGAACGCCTTTCGGGTTCTTTGTCTTTGTGCCAGTAATCTTCAACGAGCCGCTTGTCTCGATTCCGACAGGGAATTTCACAGTCGAGAACTCGCCCACAACAGGACCTGTTTGGCTATCGACGTGCACGCGGACGATGGTTTTCTTTGCGGTATTGAATTTGGCTTTTATGGCAAAACTTGCCAGGTTGTCGTTCTGACCGAAGTCAACGTCGTCATACTCAACCCAGTCGCCCTTCTTGCTGAAAATGGCTTCCCAGCCTTCGAAACGTTTGGTGGTGTCGGGGTCGTTGGCATATACAAAATCCACTTTCACGCCGTCGCTGATTTTGCTGTAGCGGTCAATCTGAATCTTGTCGGTTGCCTTGGTGATGCCCACGCCGCGCACCGTCATTGTAACGGGCTTAATGGTGCCGTCGGGGTTGAATTCCAGTTTATCGATGCAGGCAGAGCGGTTTTTGTCGAAGTTGGGCGACAGGTAGTTGTAGTGATAGAACAAGTACCATTGGCCCTTGAAGTTGATGATTGAGTGGTGGTTGGTCCAGCAGTCGGGGCGCTCTTCCATAATCAGGCCTTTGTATTCGTAGGGGCCCATTGGGTTCTTGCTCATTGCGTAGCCGAGTGCTTCGCGGTCTTTCACCACGTACGGGTAGGTCAGATAGTAGTTGCCGTTGTACTCAAACGCGAACGGGCCTTCCGCTTGGCGCGATGGCAGACCTTTCAGGCAGTTTACGCCTGTCATAACAAATGAGCGCGGTCCCCATTTGACGGTGTCTTTTGGATTGTCGTCGGCCAACTCTATCATATTGTCTTTCAGTTTTGCACAGTTGCCAGCACCCCAGAAAATGTAGTTGTTGCCGTCGCTTGCCTGAAGCACGCATGGGTCGATGCCGTTGATGCCTTCAATGCTCTTTTCCAGCGGTTTGTACGGTCCTTCGGGTTTGTCGGCTACAGCCACGCCCACGCCGAAACCACGGCCTTGCTTGCTTGCGTTGGGGAAGTAGAAGTAGTACTTGCCGTCCTTTCCCTGAACGCAGTCGGGCGCCCACATACTATAAGCCGTCGGGTTGCCCCAAGGCACGTTTTTTTGGTCGAGAATCACGCCGTGGTCGGTCCAGTCGGTCAGGTTTTCCGACGAGAAAACGTGATAGTCGTTCATACAGAACCAGTCTTTGCGCGGATAGTCGTAGGCCGAAAGCGGCGAGATGTCGTGCGACGGGAAAAGATAAACCTTTCCGTTGAAGACGCGTGCCGTCGGGTCGGCCGAGAATTGGTCGCGGATAATCGGGTTTTGGGCCGAGACGCCTTGTACAAGCAACGCTGCGAGCCCCATTGTCAAGATGTGTTTCATATTTCCTAATTAGATTAAATTACGAATCGCAATGCAAACGCATTATGCCGCAATATTTGAAAAAATGCCGTAGTTCGATTCAAAAAAACGATGAATTGGCAATTGTTATAGATACTGGCTGAATTTCTTTAGTGTTTGTTGGCTGAAAACTGACTAAATACCAGAGTGTAATAATCAAGATGTTTTTGGGGTGTAATCTATTTCTGGCGATGAACCTGAACTGCTAACTAAACAATTCTTCAAATTTGGCAGCAACATTGCTGATGTGGTATTGCTCCAAATTGTCGATTTTCAATGCGGTAGAGTAATCACCATTCAAAAAGGCCTCAATCTGCGCGTAATTTGGATTTTGCGGGTCGACATCAAGTATTGGCCGGCCGGCAATGCCGTAATCTATTAGTTTGCTGGGCAATTGATTAGGGCTGTTGGCGTTTTTTATGTTCACAAGAAAATCCATTGTTTTTAGCACTTCAATCAACTCGGTGCGCTGAATGGGCTGCTTCACAATCAGTTTATCTTGCAATCTGTCGGCGTAATCGGCTAATAATGAGTTGAATCGGGTGTAGACATAAAATCGGAAATCCCGTTTGACAGTGCAGAGATAATCGAGCAACAACCGCGGATTCCGGATGTCGGCATAGAACATTCCTGCAAAGGCGAATGTTGGCACATCGTTCTTTGGCGCAGACTTTCCGATGGTATTCAAATCGAAATCGAAACCTTGCGGAATCACTCTTATTTTATCTCTAAACTCCGGATAATAAGCATCTTTTGCATTTTCAATCGGCACGGTTATGTAGTCGCACGCCTTGCAAAACGCACGCTCGTACTTTGCAAAAAACGGCAAATGCTCTTTTGTGGTGCCATTTTTCATAAAAGGGTCACCGCAGTCGGCAATCCACGTTTTGGGGAATTCTTCAGGATATTTTGCTTTCGCGCGGGTACAACCCCAATGAATGTGGTGCGGGTCGGCAATAGAAATCAAAACATCGGCATCCGCCTCTTTTTTAATAATTTTGACCATTCGATAGTAAAATTCGAATAGCGGAAATTCAAATTTACGCAACAATCGCCCCAAAATCTTGTCAATCAGTGTTCGTTTTGAGTCGCCGTCGCTGCTGTAGGGATGGAGTTCCCAATGGATTGGGATTGGTTTAACTTTGATTCCTGTTTCGCGCTGAAAATCAGCATAATCATATTTGCCCAAAACCGCATACACGGTAACTGAATGTCCGCGACGCGCCAATTCCTTTATCAGTTCGGTGCTCCGAATCGAACGTGGCGACTGTATCGGAAATATATGCTGAGTTATTACAAGTATTTTCATCGGTATGCGTAAATCCTCGATATCTATTCTTTCCGATAATCCTTTTTACCCGTCAATTTTCGATAGACAGAATATATGAACGCCAATTTCTTTTCATCATTCGGGTAATCCCAATAATATTTGGCTTTTTCGTTCATTATCGAGTTGAATTCATCAACCGTCAATTCCAACTTGTCGCAGATTTCTTTGATCTCAGATTGAATTGTTTTTTCATTGTATGCGGGTTTCGACAATTCCTCAAGAGCCTGTTCGCGTGTCATTGTGCCAGCACATATCTGCGTAGAAAAAGTGGCTCGACGATAATCAATATTGAACTTTTTCGGCAGAATGTAGGCTTGTTCAAAACCAGTGTATTTTGATTCATAGTGTTTTCCTCCGTAGTATTTCCAATTCAACTTTTCCTCCAAAGTCTTTATGGCCGAATCTTTTGAGTACGGAACATAATTCAAAAAATACACCATTTTGATGCCACGGACCATTTTGCACCAAAACTCTTCTTTCCATCCGAAGAATGGGAACTTCTTGATTTTCACAGGACAATAACGTTTCAGAATGGCCTTCAAATAGCGCGTGTCTTTGGCATTGTAGAACCACGAATTTGGCAGTATACCTTCTGTCGCAAAATTGCCACCGGACACAATATATTTCACATTGTATTTTGACGCATAATAATGAAGAGCAGCAGGAATAGCCATATCTGTCGGGGCTTCAATATCGGGGACAGAGGCTCGCAGAAAAGCGACTTGCATTTGCCGAAATTCGTTCCAATCCAACTTATATGTTTCAAAATCGAAGCCTAATAAATTGACGATATTCTTGACATTTTCTTCACCGACAGGATTATTCCAACCATTGTCCAAATGCACCAAAAGAACCCGCAATCCGCGTTCCTTAGCCAAATACGCCACATAAGTGCTGTCAACACCACCACTAATACCAATCACACAATCGTACTTACTGTTGCGACCTTTTCGCTTCATAGTTTCAATCAAAGCGTCGAATTCCTTGTCAGACTTTTCGCCTTGATATGCCATTCCTGCTATACGATTGACATAATTATTGCAATGGTTACAGTTGCCTTTTTCATCAAAAGTTATCTCACAATCTGATGTATCCATCACACAGCGGTTACATACTTTGTACTCTGCCATATCTATTTCGTTTTAAATTCAACAATAACATTTACAATGCGTTCGGCAGTATGGCCGTCCCATAGTTCAGGCGTGCCGCCAGTTTTCCATTGCCCCGAAAACAGTTTTTTCAACGCAGGAATTAGATTTTGCGGATTTGTGCCAATCAGTTCGTTGGTTCCTATGGCGCATGTTTCCGGGCGTTCGGTGTTGTCGCGCAGCGTTAGGCATGGGACTCGCAAGATGGTGGTTTCTTCGGTTATGCCGCCCGAGTCGGTAATCACTGCTAATGAATTCTTTACAAGGTAAATGAACTCAAGATAGCCCATTGGCGAGACGAATCGGATGTTGGGAAAACTGCAGTCGATGCCGTCAAGTTTTTGTTTGGTGCGCGGGTGAATCGGGAAAACAACCTGCACGTTGCCGACATTGCTGTCGATGGTTCGGAGCATTGTCAAAAGGTTGTCCGTATCGTCCACATTATTAGGACGATGAAGGGTCAGCACAATGTATTCTTTCTCTTTCAGGTTGAGTTGGTCGAATTCGTTGGGTTTATGCAGTCGTGGAAGATTTGTCAAAAGGCTGTCAATCATAACATTGCCAACAAAAAACACTTTTTCATCGGGCACGCCGCATTTTTTCAGATTCTCTTTTGCGTATGCCGATGTGATAAAGTAATAGTCTGACAGACTGTCGGTTACAATTCGATTCACCTCTTCCGGCATTGTCATATCGAACGAACGGATGCCAGCCTCGACGTGCGCAAGCGGAATGCACATTTTTTTTGCCACAATCGCGCACGCCATTGTTGAAGTCACATCGCCCACAACCATAACCATATCGGTTGGGTGTTGCGCCAAGTATTTCTCGAAAGCGACCATTATCGAAGCCGTCTGCTCTGCCTGTGAGCCGCCGCCGGCAGCCAGATTCACATCGGGCTCGGGAATGTTCAATTCCTCAAAAAACAAGCCACTCATCACCTTGTCGTAATGCTGCCCCGTGTGTACCAGACTGTACTGAATATCAACGCCTTCCGATTGTTTTTTTCGAATTTCGTTGATAATCGGACTGATTTTTATGAAGTTAGGCCGTGCGCCGGCTATTATTGTTATGTGCATATATTTGTCTTTGAACCAATTAGACTCTTTTAGCATTATTACACGTCAAAAATACTTTAAATTCTTTCCCGCCTCACATTTTTCTGTCAAAATTGATAAGATTGTAAGTGAATATCTATGAATCAGATAGCATTTAAAATCAAAAGCGCCAGTTCCATTAGCCAAATCCGTGCTCTTTTTTGCCGACAGCGATGCATCTTTTTTATACCTTGCAGTAATTATATTATGTATGACTGACAAGCAGATTTCGATGATTGTTGCCATTGATGAGAATGGCGGCATCGGATTGAAAAACAATCTTTTGGCATATATTCCTGCCGACTTGAAACGGTTTAAGGCCATTACCACCGGCCACACCATTCTGATGGGGAGCAACACTTGGTTTTCGCTGCCCAAGCGTCCGCTGCCCGACCGCCGGAACATAGTGATTACCAGCCGCACGGGTGCGGAATTTGAAGGTGCTGTGCTGGCTCGCTCAATCGACGAAGCGGTGGCCTTGCTTCCCGATGCCGATGAGTCGTTTGTGATTGGCGGTGCAAGCATCTACCGCCAGATGTTCCCATTGGCCACGCGCCTCTATCTGACGCTGATTCACAAGCGTTTCGAGGCCGACACCTTCTTCCCCGAAATCGATTTTAGTCAGTGGCGTGAGTTGGAACGTGTTGATATTGAAGATGATGCAAAAACTGATTTCAAATATACCTATTTGACTTTGGAAAAGATTGTTTCATAAAGTTGAGTAGGAAAATTGGGTAATCGTTTAATGCATTGCTGCCCAAAAATCGGCGTAGGCTTTTTTTTAACACTGCATACTTATTTTGTGTAAATTGGCACGTTAAATTTTACTGAAATGGAGAAACGTAAAGGCTATAAATGGCAATTTGCCAACATTGGTGGTGTTCCCCGCGTGTGCATCAAAAGCGGTGAGGACATTGCGCACCTGGCCGAACTCGACCAGAAACTTTGGACAGTTTTGAGTTGCCCTATCAAAGGTCTCGAACTTGACGCGAAGTCTCTTGAGATGCTCGACACCGACAACGACGGAAAAATCCGCGTTCAGGAGGTTGTCAAGGCATCGGAATGGCTGACTTCAGTGCTGAAAGACAATAATTTGCTTTTGAAGCAGACTGGCACAATCACTCTCGACGACATCAATCAGGAAACAGAAGACGGCAAGCGCGTGTATGCTTCGGCAAAACGCATAATTGAGAATTTAGGACTGAAAGACAATACTATAACCGTTGAGAATACGGCCGACAGCATTGCCATTTTCTCAAAAACGCGCTTCAACGGCGATGGCATAATCACTGCCGATTCAACCGACGACACCGATCTGAAAGCCACCATTGAGGCTTGCATCAAAACCATGGGTGCTCTGCCCGACCGCAGTGGAGTCGATGGTGTTGACGCTGAGAAAATTGAAGCCTTCTACACCAACTGCACCGATTGGACGGCCTGGCTGGCTCAATCGACCATGCCTTACGGCGATGACACTGCAGCCGTTGTCGCCAACTATCAGGCTCTTAACGAGAAAGTTACCGACTACTTTATGCGCTGCAAACTGTCGGCTTTCGACAGCAATGCAACAGCCGCGCTCAATGTGTCGGCTGAGCAGTTCGCCGCTATCAGCAGCAAGGTTTTGGCTGCCGGAACCGAGGAAATTACGGCCTATCCGCTGGCCTGCATCGCCGACGATGGTTTGCTGTCGCTCGACATCCGCAATATCAACCCCGCTTGGCAAGCCCAGTTCAGTGTGCTCATAAACACTTGTTTCAAAGCCGATTTTGCCAAAAAGAAAGCCATCAGCGAAGCCGATTGGAAGAGCATCGGCGATAAACTGGCGCCATACATCGCCTGGCTGGCCGCACAAAAAGGCGGCGTTGTTGAGGAGTTGGGCGTCGACACTGTCAGCAAGATATTGGCCGACAACCGCAAAGCCGAACTTTTGGCACTTGTCGAGCAGGACAAGGCTTTGGAATCGGAGGCCAACGCTATTCACGAGGTGGACAAACTGCTCCACATGTGCCGCGACTTCTACACAATGCTCAAAAACTTTGTGACACTGAACGATTTCTACACGAAGGGTTCTGACACAATGGCCATTTTCCAGGCAGGAACGCTCTACATCGACCAGCGCAGTTGCGACCTCTGCCTCAAGGTGAGCGACATGGACAAGCACGCAGCAATGGCAAGTTTCAGCGGCATGTTCCTGATTTACTGCGACTGCCGCTCGAAGCGAAACAACGACACAATGAAGATTGTGGCCGTGATGACCAACGGCGAAGTGAACAACCTGACGGTGGGTAAAAACGCCATTTTCTACGACCGCAGCGGACTCGACTGGGACGCTACTGTAACCAAAATCATCGATAACCCGATAAGCATCCGCCAGGCGTTCTGGTCGCCTTACCGCCGCATTTCGGTTTGGATTGAAAACATGATTAACAAGCGTGCTGCCGAAAAAGACGCCAAAATGATGGAGGACACAACCGCCAAACTGTCGGAGGCCAAAGTGCCCGCCGACGGCGAAAAACCGGCAGTGAAACCGCCTTTCGACATCGCCAAATTCGCTGGTATCTTCGCCGCTTTTGGTATGGCTTTGGGAATGTTGGGCTCGGCTTGTGTGAGCGTGGCTAAAGGTCTCGAAGGATTTACATGGTATCAGTATCTTGCTATTCTATTGGGAATTATAGTTGTCATTTCTGGTCCGTCGATGATTATGGCATGGCTCAAACTGCGCAAACGCAATCTGGCGCAGGTGCTCAACGCCAATGGCTGGGCAGTGAACGCCGATATTTTGGTGAACATCATCTTCGGCGCCACTCTGACCAAAATTGCCAAATATCCGAAGGTGAGAGTGAAAGATCCGTTTGCCGAAAAGGGTGTTGTTTGGAAGAGAATCTTTTGGATAGTCATTCTGCTTGCAGCAATCTTTGCCGGACTCTATTTCACCAACAAGTTGGAACGCTTCGGCTTGCCGTTTGGCAAGAAAGAGTGCACCGAGAATGTTGCAGCGAGCACTGAAGCGCCCGCACCGGCTGCCGCAGAAGTACAGGCTGCTTGTGCCGACACCACGTCTGCAGAGTAATACGTCAATCGGTTAAAATTAAAAGGCGATGCGCGAGTGTCGCCTTTTTTTGTGCCTTAACTTGAAAATTGGCAGACATATATCTAATCTGCGGTTTGAAATTTCCGTTTATCTTTGCGCCGCAAAAACAGACCGATGCAGCAGATTGTAATCTATACCGATGGCGCCGCTTCAGGCAATCCCGGACCGGGTGGCTATGGCGTTGTGCTCACCTGCGGACCGCACCGCAAGGAGTTGTCGGAGGGGTTCCGCCTCACGACGAACAATCGAATGGAGTTGCTGGCCGTCATCAAAGGTCTGGAGGCACTGAAAACAGATGGCTGCGATGTGCTGATTTATTCTGACTCGCGCTATGTGGTTGACGCCGTTGAGAAACACTGGCTCGAAGGCTGGATACAGAAAGGCTTCAAGGGCAAGAAAAACCCCGACCTGTGGATGCGCTTCTGGCGCGTTTACAATAGGCACCGCGTTGTGTTCCAATGGGTTAAAGGCCACGATGGCATTCCGCTCAATGAGCGCTGCGACCAACTGGCAGTTGCCTCATCGGCTGCGCCCACACTGATTGACGAAGGTTACGAAAACCAACAGAATGACAATTCTTTAACAATATGATACGTCTTGCAATACTGGCTTCGGGCTCAGGCTCGAACGCCGAAAACATAGTGAAATACTTCTCGCATTCCGATGCGGTTGAGGTTGCCGCAATTATCTCGAACAAAGCCGATGCCTACGTGTTGGAACGCGCTAAATATCTGCGCATTCCGTCGTATGTGATGAGCCGCGCCGATATGGTTGGCACCGACAAACTGCTCAATCTGCTTCGCGAGTTGAAAACCGATTGGGTTATTCTGGCAGGATTTCTGGTTCTGCTGCCCGCAAGCATTGTCAATGAGTACGATGGCAAGATTCTGAACATCCACCCGTCGCTTTTGCCGAAGTTTGGTGGCAAGGGAATGTACGGCGACAAGGTTCACGAGGCCGTGGTTGCGGCGCACGAGAAAGAATCTGGCATCACCATCCACACCATCGATACCAACTACGACCAGGGCACAACCGTTTTTCAGGCAAAAATCCGCGTCGAGCCGATTGACAACGCCGAGAAAGTGGCGCAGAAAGTGCACGCGCTAGAATATAAATTCTACCCGAAAGTGATTGAAGATCTGATTCTTGGCCGCGACTTTGAGCGAGTTGTAACAGTGGAGCCAATTAATTGAAGACAACAGATTTCAGACTACGGACAACAGACGTTTGGTGAACTGGTGAATCGGTCAATCGGTGAATTGATTTTCGGTTCAATCGATTAGACGATTATACAATTCACCGATTCAACAAAAAGACTTATAACTTAAAACTTCTAACACCCAAAACCTAACACCTAAACCAATGATAATCAAAATATCCAACCTATCCGACATCGACTCAGCAGCCAAAGAATTCCTCGCTGCAGTGGGCGGCAAGCGGCATTTTGCGTTCTATGGCCCGATGGGTGCCGGCAAGACAACCTTCATCAAGGCTGTGTGTGGGCAACTTGGCACCACCGACACGGTGTCAAGTCCTTCATTTGCAATCATCAACGAGTATAACTCGGCTGCCGGTCGCATTTTTCACTTCGATTTCTACCGCATCAAAAATCTTGAGGAAGCCTACAATCTTGGCTATGAGGACTATTTCTTTGGCGATGACTACTGCTTTGTTGAGTGGCCAGAGAAGATTGAAGAACTTATGCCAGAGCATTTTACAACCGTCAAGGTGACGGTTGGCGACGACGACAGCCGCAGTTTGGAAATCGACTAAAAAAATAGCGCAACCACATGTCAAGCATGAGTTGCGCTCCTATTTTGTTCACAAAATACCTATTTTCAGCCAATTAGTGAATCGTCACAACTGTTGTTGTGGTTTCGGTGTTTCCCTTTCCACGCTCGGTGAGGAAATATTTAATGGCGTTCCAACCACGGCGTATAACCTTCAGCGGCGGGCAGTCGATTGGGTTCTCATCGAAATGTATGCGAGTGATTTTCTGCAGGTTGACCATCTCGGGCGGTATTGAGTGGAGCAGGCAGAAACTTGCATCGAAAGTTTGCAGATTCACCAAATCGCCCATTTGCGACGGCAGAGTCTTGATTGGATTGTAACTCACGTCGAGCGATTTAAGGTTCTGCAGTTTGCCGATGTTCTCAGGCAGCGCAGTGACGCAGTTACGCATCAGGAACAACTCTTTCAAGTTGGTCATTTTTGCAATGGAATCGGGCAACTTTGAAATGTGATTGAAACTCAGGTCGAGAGTCTCAACATCAGTCAGTTCGCCAATCTCTTCAGGAAGTTCGGTGATGTCTTTGTTCGAAAGGTCGAGATGCTTGCAGTTGGCATTTTTAACTCTTTCTATCAAATATTTAATCTCGTAGTTCTCCATACAAACTCACTTTCAAACCCTATACGCAAAATTACAATAATGTTACAGCCGTTGGGCGGTAATTTTCACATTTTGTCAAAAAAAGTGTGCGCTTTCATCATTTCACGTATCCACAATTTGTGTGCCACAATTGTTGTTTGCATTGTTGAAAACAATTGGCGGCAGATTTTGCCATTTTGCCCAAATTACCCTACCTTGCTTTGTCTTTTTAAGAACATCGTGCAGCACCGTATAATGTTGCACCACAAATATTTATAGGATATGGCTATTCCTGATTACGGGCTCGGCAAGGCTAATTTGCTGCCGTGCGAAGAGACACTCGAAGTGTCGCGCAAGCGTAAAAAAATGCGTATTGCTGTTGCAAAAGAGACAGCGCAAAACGAGAACCGCGTGGCCATGGCGCCGCACGCCGTCGGGTTTTTGGTGGGGCTGGGCCACGATGTGTATATTGAGACCGGGGCAGGAGAGAAGGCCCATTTTGCCGACCAGAAATATGCCGAGCAGGGTGCAATCATTGAGCCTTGCAAGTCAAATATCTATGCTTGCGATGTGATTGTCAAGGTTTTACCGCCCAACGAGGAGGAACTCAGCCTGATGAAAGGCCACCAGGTGCTTTTCAGCAGTTACGACATCTACACGCAGCCCAGACAGTACATTGAGAAACTTCAGGAACTGAAAATCACAGCCATCGGGTTTGAATTTTTCAAGGACGCAAACTGTGAGGCTTATCCTATTGTGCAGAGTTTCAGTGAAATATCGGGTACTACATCGATTTTGATTGCCGCCGAATATCTCAGCGACGAGCATGGTGGCAAGGGCGAGATGCTGGGCGGAATCAGCGGAATCAGCCCAACCGATGTGGTGGTGCTGGGAGCAGGAACGGCTGCCGAGTGCGCTGCCCGCACTGCTTTGGGGCTTGGTGCCTCGGTGAAGGTTTTCGACAAGTCGATCAACCGCCTGCGCGAATTGCAGCAGAGGCTTGGTGTGCGCGTTTTCACTTCGGTTCTTCAGCCGCTGGTGCTTCTGAAGGCTATGCGCCAGGCCGATGTGGTGATTGGCGCTCTATATGAGAACAACTGTGTGCGCGATTTCATTGTCAGCGAAGATGCTGTGAGCCAGATGAAAAGCCACTCGGTGATTGTGGATTTGTGCATGACTCAGGGCGGCTGCTTCGAGACATCGGAACTGACATCGTTTGCCGCGCCGGTTTACGAGAAGCACGGCGTGGTGCACTATTGCGTGCCAAATATCCCGTCAAGAGTTTCACGTACAGCCACTTACGTGCTGAGCAACATTCTCGGACAAGTGCTTATTGAACTTGGCGAGGCCGGTGGCATCAACCAGTTGATAAAAGAAAACGCCGGCGTCAGAGCGGGTGCATACGTCTATAATGGAATCTTGACTAACGAGGTGATTGGCAATAAGTTGGGAATGTCGTCGCAAGACATCAACCTGCTTCTTGCAGCGTTTTGATTAATTCAGCATTTAGAATTCAGAATGTGGAAGGGAGAATCCCCATCTATCTTCCTCATCATTAATCACTAACCCCCTAGTGCCTAATGCCCAGTGCCTAATGCCTAACTAATATTCTTATCAATCAGTTCAATCAGTTTGTTGATGTTGATAGGTTTGCTGATGAATCCGTCGAAATTCGCGCTCAGCAGCCGGCTTTGGTCAATGTCAGGTTCGTAGCAGGTTTGAGCGATTATCGGCAGTTTGGGGTTGAGCATACGGATGATTTTAGCGGCCTCAATGCCATCCATTTCCGGCATCTTCATGTCCATCAGAACCAAATCAATCATTTCGCCGCTTTTGACAATGTCAACGGCCTCTTTACCGGTTTTTGCCCGCAGCAGAGTAGCTTTGGCGCTTTTAAGCAGTTTTTCCACAAGCAGGTAGTTGGTCTCCTCGTCCTCGGCAATCAGAATCACCTTGTCTTGCCAGTTGTATTCCTTATCAATTAGCATAGCCCTAAAATTTTGACTACTAATATAATCAATTCGGATTTAAAATTATAACAAAAATCGACTAAAAACGGCGCAATCTCTTGTATCTTACTGATTATTAGCATTGGCTACGCACCGCATGATGTTTCTCACGTTGTCGTCGCCGGCGAATTCAATTTTGCTGAATCCGGTCAGATTCTCACGTATTTTGATGGTCATGGTGGCGTTGGCCTCGTTGATGAGCCAGTCGGTGGGGTGCAGTTCCTGGCCGTCGGCAAGAATCTTCATTCCGGTCAGCGATTCGGAGAAAAGACACTCGGCGGTGTTGGCGTGGAGCGTTATCTGGTTGTCGCCCGACACTTTGGCCATCACTATTTGAGGCACCACTTCCCAGCCTTTCAGTTGGCTGATGAAAGCGGTGAGTTCGCGTGCACTCACAATATGCTGGCGGACAGTAGGATGAGTGTCGATGCCCAGTCCGTTCTCCTTGATGTTTTGCGTAGTCATCTCAAAGAAATAGACATTGCCTTTGCCCAGGGCGTTGGCGCGGCGCACCACCTCGTTGATGCAGTGGCGCGCGGTGTCGAGCACGCGGCCATCGAGCATGGTGCCAAGCAGACACACAATGTCGGGCTTCTGGTAGTGCTCCTGAATCTGCCCAATCAGCCGCAGATAGTTGCTGATGAACAGCGTGGTGTCGTAGCCACGGGTGCTCATGTCGTTGGTTCCTAGATTGATGCAGACCAGATCGGGCTGGGTGCCGAATTTGTATTCCGGTTTCTCGTCGTGCAGGAAAATGCGGTTATAGCAATTAGTCATGCAGTCGGGATTGCCGGTTGAGGGGCCGGCGTAGTTGCGGTAGATGCCGATGCCCGACTTGGCGGCCACAATGGTGCTGGCGTTCAGGCTGCGGGCCGTCATTGCTGCGTAGGTCATGTAATGGTTCTCGGTTTCGGCGCTGAAGCGTTGGCCGATTCGTCCCTCGTTGCCATAGCCGCAGGTGATGGAGTTGCCGATAAACTCAATGGTGTGCGGCCGTGGCTCCGGTTTTCCGGCAATGGTTCCTCCCTCGTCGAGTTCAAACCCGAAGAATGTTGTTTTTCCGAACTGTTCTTCGGTAATCCTCACAATTTCAATGCTGTGCGTATTTTTCGCGTCGAATTGAGCCAGTTGGTAGGTTGATTTTCCTTTCTGGGTGGTGAAGTTCCCGGTGTAGACATTGTCGATGATCACGGCGAAGCGGTTGCCGCCGGTCTCCTCCTTTAGAGTGGCGCTGATGGTCGATGCATCGATGCTGGCCCTGATTGCAACGCCCGAATAGGAAAACTGCGGCGCCTCGGGTTTGCTGAAATCTATGCGGCCGCTGTATTCAATATTCGGATTGGTGGCCAGAACGGTTAGCAGAGTGATGATTGATAGAAGATTCATTGCCATATAATTATTAGTGCATGTTTTTCTCAGCAAGGTAAAGAGAATTTTCCATATATAAAATAGGTACGAGGGTGATAGAGTTTTTTTGTTAGTTTTCAATCAATTACCACTAACGACCATTCAAAACTTGTAAAAAATGGCCACAAAAACCCTTCAAAACTTGTAACAAACGCTTGCAAAAACCCTTTAAAACTTGTAACATTGCGTCGGGAAAAGGTTTCAAAACTTGTAATAAGTTTACGTAATATATTGATAATATGGAGCGTATAAAGATTAATGAACTTTTGGCATGGTACAATAGCAAAAGGCGAAAACCGCTTGTTGTTTGGGGGGCGCGTCAGGTTGGCAAATCGTATCTTGTAAAAGATTTATTTGCAAAGCGTTACTTTAAGGATTTTGTGTACATCGACCTGAAAAAAGATTCGGAAGCCTGCGCGTTCTTTTCTTCAACCTGCAACCCCGACGAGTACCTTGCCTACATCGAGGCCCGGTTCGGAAAAAAGATTTCACCCGACCTTCCGCTCATTTTCGATGAGGTGCAGCAGTGCCATCAGGTCTTGACATCGCTAAAATATTTCTGCCAGGATTACAGAGAGTTGCCCGTGATTGCGACAGGTTCGCTTGTGCGTCTGTCAATCAAGCAGATGGAATCGAAAAACAAGAGCAACGAGTTCCTTTTCCCTGTGGGTAAAATTGACTCAATGACGCTTTTCCCAGTCACTTTTGAGGAGTATCTGATGAACGTAAACCCAGTTCTGCTCGAAAAAATCAAGGCATCGTATCTCACCAAATCGGAACTGCAAATGCCTTATCATCAAATGGCTATGGATTTGCTGCACGAGTATCTGACCATTGGCGGGCTGCCCGAGCCGCTCGACATTTTCATTCAGGACAAATCGTATGTCGATGCGACCAAAACGCTCAAAGAGGTTTACGCGAACTATCTTGGCGACATGGCATACTACAATGTGTCGGACGAGACGATTCTGAAAACACGCAATCTTTACCAAAACATTTTCAGCCAGTTGAACAAGGAAAACAAGAACTTCAAAATCAGCGCTATAGAAAGTGGAAAATCGAACCGCGACTACTTCAACGCCTACCAATGGCTTGAACTTGCGCACGTGATTTACCGCAGCAAGAATGTTACAGGCAAGGTGACAGTTCCGTTTATCGAGAAGTCGGAGGGACTGTTTCGGCTGTATCTTGCAGACGAGGGGATTTTCGCATACCAAAGCAAGGTGAATCAGGCCGATTTCTTTGTGCGCGAGAAGCGGAACACTCTTTCGGGCGTGTTTTATGAGAATTACATTGCCTGTGAGTTTGCCGCCAAACAGATTCCGCTCTACTATTGGACCGGCAAGTCGAACCACGAATTCGAGTTTGTTGTTTACTCGGGAGGAAAATTATATGCCATCGATGCGAAGAAGTCGCGTGGCGGCTTAAATTCGCTCAAAGAGTTCCGCGAGTACAACCCGAAATCGCCGGCAATAAAAATATCGGCAAACAACTTCGGCTATAATGCTGATACCGATATTCTTACAATTCCGCACTATGCCGTGTTCCTATTGGCTGGCGATTTGATGAGTGGAAGTTTGTAGCCACATGCAATTATTCTCCAAAGGAATATCACTGCTGAAAATCACCAAAATTCCGCCTTTTATCAATTAATATCGTCTGTTGGGTGACGCGGTATCGAATTTTTTCTTATAATTGCGCGTTTTTTGGATTGAAAAACAATTATGGATTTTTTAATTAATTAACTTAAATTTTTATGACAATGAAGAAACATTTTCTTTATGTGTCAACCGCAGCACTGCTTGCGATGAGCTTTGCAAGCTGCGTTGACAACGACGAACCAAGAGGCTTGCGCGAGTTGCGCTATGCCAAAGCTAACGAGTGGAACGCTAATGCGGACTGGAAAAGAGCTACTATTTATGGTGACTCTCTTTTGCATGTCTTTAACGCTGAGGCGCAGAATTTGTTGAACAGAGCTCAAGAACTCGTTAACATCGAGAACGAGGCTTTGTACCAACTCACTGTTAAGGGTAAGCAACTTGAATATGATCTTGCAAAAGCCAAGAACGATGTTTCTCTTGCAGAGCAGGAATACAAATTGGCTGAGATGAAACTGACAGGCGATAAAGCAATTGCAGATGCCAAAGAAAAGGTGGTTAAAGCTCAACAAGCACTTGAAGTAGCACAATATGCTTATGACACATGGACAGCTCAGGCTCAGAACCGTAAAGATTCTATAACTGTACAAGTGAATAATGAAAAAGCTAAGTTGGCTAATAGTCTGACAAGAGCACAGGACGCTCTCAATCGCAACAAACTTTATGCAGAGGAAGTTGCTGCAAAACTCGAGGCTGATACCTACAAGAAAAATCTTGATAATCTTATTTTGGTTGCCGCTGCCAAGAAAGATGTTTGGGCTACCGCACAGAACAAAGTATGGGATGCCTACAGCAATCTGAAGACTGCTCAAGGCAACATGCTCGACAAGCAAACAGCATTGTTCCAGGCTCAGCAGAAGATGCTCATCGCATTGAACAAATACGAAGAGGATTCGGCTGCAAAGTACAAACTCATCAAAGACTCTATCAACGATCTGCAATATAAATTGGATTGGGCTGAGAAAACTGTTACTTTGGTTGAGAAAGAATTCAAGGATTTCAAAGACAACAGCGAAACCAACAAAGAGACTTGGACAAAGAAATACAATGAGTATCAGAAGGCTATCGATAAACTGAGCACCGAGTTTGACGAGTACGATGTTCAGATTGCCGAGGCAAAATCAGTTAAGACTGCCGACTCTCTCAAATATGAGAACAAGAAAAAAGAGATTGAAAAACCTCTTGAGGCATACAACAACAAGAGAGGTTACTACACATTTGTTCTTGACGACGCAATTGCTGACGACGAAGACTTCGCTTTGCCAACTGCAGCCGACTCATTTAAATTGGATCAAGGTGTAATCGCTGCTCCGAAGGGTATTTTGAATAAAAACCTGAATGCACAACTCGACGCTATCCTTAAATACATTGGCGACGACGATGCTACCACCAACAAATTCTATCTTGACGAAGACGGCATTAAGGCAGAGCAGAAGAAGATTAAAGCCGCTGAGGATGAGATTGCAGGTCTGGAGAAACAATTGGTTGCCGATTCAACAGGTTATATTTCTAACATCGATGCTAAAAAATCGCTTATCAACACTAAGACCCAGGAATTGACTGAGCGTAAGAACCAGAACGAGGTTGAGACTAAATTCAACACTCAGAAAACAACTTTCGAGGCTGCTGTTACTGCTTACAAAGCCGCCGCTTTGGCTTACAAATGGTCTGATGTAGCTGCAGGTGGCGCAGGAAAGTCAACTTATTATGAATTGGTTGCCGCTCCTGCTGTTGCTGCTGCTATTGTTAAATTCAATCAGGCATATTACGCTGAAACACAAAAAGATCCAGGTGATCAAGATTTCTATAACACAAATTTGACCAAGTTGAGAAAGGACATTCAAGACAAGGCAAAGAGCAGTGATTATTGGGCACTTCGTACTGCATTCGATGGAACAGTGAAATACGAGAAAGATGATGAAACTATTGCTAAAAACTTCTTCTTGTTCAACAACTGGACTAATGATTCAGATCCTGAACTTGTTCCGGTAGCATCATTCGATGGGTATGTATTTGCTTCAGATAAGGAGAATCCTGATGCCGATGAAGTTAATGGATTGGTTGACGTTCTTCTTGGTGGCAATGTTAGAAATACCAAGGATGGTGGTGCATACAAAGCTTACGTTGATGCAGCCGTAGATTTCATTGGTGCTGCCGACAAATATGTCGCTTACACTGCTGCAGAAATTGAGCAGATGGATGATACCGAACTGGGTACCAAAGGTACTACTGGTGAATTGAACTTGTGGAAGCGTGAAATAGCCGCTCTTGAAAAAGAGATTGCTGAGGCTAAGAGCGATGATACCGACGCTGACCAAGATGGTGTTTATGACAACCCAGGTATTGCTCAGTTTGAGGAGTTGTTAGCAAAAGCACAGGAGAAACGTGACGCTGATGTTGAGGAGCAGGAAGAGAAGATTGAGGAGTCTGAGACCAAAATCGCCAACAGCGCTTTGTGGAAAGCTCTCTACGATGCAATTGCCGAGGTGAAAGACGCCAACGACGACCAGATTAAAGAACTCACTATTGCTCAGCAAGAGGCTTACAAGACTGAACTCGTCAGCTTAGAAGAGGCAGTAACTGCTGACCAAAAGAAAATCGACGATTTGAAACTTGCACAAAGTCTTGTAAAAGCCGAGAAAGAATACAAAGAACTTGCTGCAAAGACTTACAGCAAGCTGGTTCTTACTGATGTTAACAAATACAAAGATGCTACTAATGGTGGTGTAGATTTAACAGATGCCGACATTGAGGCTGAAATTATCATCAAGTATGCTGAAATCAATTTCCAATTTAAGATTGATCAGGCTAAAGAGAATGTAGCACAAGTAACAGTTGACCTCAATAAAGTTAAGCAACACCTTGCAGACTTTGAGGCTGGCGAGTTTAGCGTTGCCGATAACGACTACGTTGCAACTGTAAACAACGCTCAGAAAGCTGTAACGAATGCCGAGCTTGAATATGAGCACGCTACCAAAGAGTACGAGGTTGCTCAGAAGTACTATGAGGATATTCTTGCATCTGTAGAAGCAGAATAATTAATCCCAGTTTCGAAAGAAAACTATGAGGAAATTATTTGGAATATTAGCTCTTACAGCAATCTTCGGCACAGCAATGGCGCAGGAGGGAGGCAATTTCCAGGTAACGGCCATATTGGGCAACAACCCATTGTTCAACGAGAACGTGTCTGTTCCGCTACCCAAATATGGAGCGGAGAGTAAAGACAAAACTGGTTTGGACGATGACAAGACACCTGAGACTTACCTTCGTGTGAACAATGGTAGCAGTACCTCTGGGCTCAACACCATCACCAACATGGCTGGTGTGCAGTTGGCCTACTACCTTGGCCCCGTTGATGTGAACTTCATGTATGCCGCTGATCTGTCGATTACGCCAAAGAAAGATTATGTGCCGGCTAAAAGTTCAGAGCTCTACAGCGCTGAAGACATAGCCGATCCGTCATACGATCTTTTCAGACAGCCAGACCAGAAGCAAGTGAATGGAGTCTATAAGAGCAATTGGTATTTAAATGTCGGCGGTAACTTCCATGTGGAGAACAAACGCGCCAACGGCTACGGCGGTGTGCGTTTGGGCTACAAGAAGAGCCGTATGGAGACGGTGGATGCCCTTGACAAAACTGCTGCTAACGATTCATATACTGACTATATGCTCTACAACAGGCAGACTAAAGAGGGAAAGATTTCAGCGTTCCAGACAGCCATAGTGGCCGGTGCCGAGTGCGTGGCCAACTGCGGTATGGTCTTTGGAGTTGAGTTCCTGCCGTTCGCTTACCAATATTCGGTAATCGAGATCGATCCTGATGGTCAGTATCACTATGCATGCAGCCATCACAGCGTGAAATTCTTCTCCACTCCGACATTGAAATTAGGTGTGAGATTCTAACGGAAATTCTTTAAACAAGAATAATTAGCAAGAGGCTGTCCGCAAGGGCAGCCTCTTTTGTTTTGATTTTTTTTATCTTTGTGAAAAAGATGATGATATGCCGGAAGAAGTAAGGTCAGTTTTTACCCGGAACAAGATAGGCGCTGTGGCGATATTTGTTTTAGCAGTGATTGCCATCACTGCAATGCTGCCAAAGCAGCGGCAGTTTAAATATGAGTTGCAGAAGGGCAAGGCCTGGCAGTATGAGGATTTGTACGCGCCGTTCGACTTTGTGGTGCTGAAAACCAACGCCGAAATCAAGGAAGAGCGCGAGAATATCTACAAGAGCGCAAAGCCTTATTTTACAGTCATTTCATCGGTTTACCCCGAACAAAAAATCAGATTTGGGCAGGATTTCGACAGGCGGTTTGCGTCGGCAATGGATATGGTGCGCAATAGGTATCCCGATTCCCAAATCGATGCAGACACCATCAAGGCGCGGATTCATCAGTTTGCGCTGACAGAGTTGGAATTTGTTTATTCAAAGGGAATTACAAACTACACCGAAGTGCTCGAGAAAGAGAACGGGCAGGGAATGGTAGTGCTGGTCGAGAACAAGATGTCAAGGACGGTGCCGTCGACAGAAGTGTTCACCGTGCATTCGGCGCAACAGTATGTGGCAGAGCAGGTTTCGATGAAATTCAGCAGCAATCCCGTGCTGCTCACCGCCATCGACTATCTAAACATCTACGACTTCATCAAACCCAACATTGAATATGATAAAACGCTGACAACCAAGGCGCGACAGACGCTTGAAGAGCAACTGTCGGAATCGCGCGGAATGGTGCAGGCGGGCACGCTCATCATTGCCCACAACGAGTTGATGAACGACCAAAACCTGCGCGTTTTGCGTTCGCTGCGACGCGAATATCAGAGCACGGGCATATCGGCATCGCTAATCTCGTGGACACTCTTTGGGCAGACCTTGCTGGTCGCCATTCTGATGGCTGTGCTGTTTGCGTTCCTGATGCTGAACTATCCGCGCATCTACTCGCATTTCCGTCACCTGATTTTTGTGGTGGGGCTTGTGGTTGTGATGATTGGAATGATGTGCGTGTCGATACGCCTGCAGGTGGGGCACGCCTATCTGCTGCCTTTCGCCATTCTGCCGCTCATTCTGCGCACGTTCTACGACGGCCATCTGGCAATCATCGCGCACACGCTCACAGTGATTCTGTGCGGTCTTCTCATATCGAGTGGCTTCGAATTTATTATGCTTCAGACAGTTGCGGGAATGGTTGCCATCTTCTGCTTGTCGCGAATTGCCAAACGCCGACAACTGTTTTCGGCCGTATTGCTGGTAACCGCTTCATACATAATAACATACACGGCTATATCACTTCTTCAGGAAGGACAATTCTCAAATATCGGGCTACGGCCGTATATGTGGTTCATAATCAACGGATTGTTCTTGTTTGTAACCTATCCGCTGATATTCCTGTTCGAGCGCATTTTCGGACTCGTGTCGGATGTGACGCTGCTTGAGTTGGCCGACACCAACCATCCGCTGTTGCGTGAACTGGCCGAAAAGGCGCCTGGCACGTTCCAACACGTGATGCAGGTGGCCAATCTGGCTGAAGATGCCATCCGCAACATCGGCGGCAACCCGCTGATGGCCCGCGTGGGCGCGCTCTATCACGATGTGGGAAAAGTCAGCACACCGCAGTTTTTCATTGAGAATCAGGTTGGTGCCAATCCGCATAACGCACTCTCGAACGAAGAGAGCGCCGCAATCATCATCGGACACGTGAAGAACGGCGAGACGCTGGCCAAAAGTTACAAACTGCCGCCGCGCATCATCGATTTCATCACCACCCACCACGGAACCGATGTGGTGCGCTATTTCTATAATAATGAAGTGAATACCAATGGCGCCGACAACGTGGATGTGGCAAAATACACCTATCCTGGTCCGTCGCCATTCTCGAAAGAGACGGCTGTGGTAATGCTCGCCGACTCGGTTGAAGCGGCATCGCGCACGCTGAAGGATTACTCGCCCGAAGTTGTGGGGCCGCTTGTCGACGAAGTTGTGGGCGACAAGATTGAGCACGGCCAAATGAATCACGCCGACCTGACGTTCAGCGACATCGAGACCATCAAGGCCATCTTCAAGCAGAAACTGCAGAACATCTACCACACTCGGATTGAGTATCCGAAGGCAAAGTGATGCTTATTGTTTGAAAATCAATGCTTATCGTTGTAGTTGCGCTGTCCGAAGATTGCATTAGTTTCTATTTTCCAATGCTCTTTGCGTAACTTGCAGCATTAGTGACAAATGTCTCTAAATCAATGTCGTTGAAGTGCTTATGCTGCCATTTGGTATAGTCGAAACGCTCGCGGCGGACGGCGGCAATAAAATATTCCGCATCAATAACGCCCAAAGAATCAACAAGGCATTTCATTCCGCGGGAAAGCAAATCAATGGTAGCGGGTGGAACGATGGTTTCAGTGTTCATTTTCGGTTTCGTTTATAAGTTTAACAAAATCAATGGGGTTAATGAGTTTTACCGCGCAATCTTTGTATTTCAGCATTCGTTTGTCTGTCGTGAGCAGATAATCGCATTTCATCATTTCGGCGCAGGCAATGTGGCATGAATCTTTCATTTTGACGCCTGTGCTCATAATCCTTTTTGCATTCTCCATAACAGTGTCGATGGAATCGCTACCAATATAATCTGACACGTTGTTGCTCAAGAACTTATCAACAGACTCCTTCCTGTCGGGATACGGATTGCACGAGTTTTCATAATCCAAAATGAACGACGATGCAAGCGTTAATTCCTTCCTTTTTATGAGCGATTGAACGTAAAGTTTCGCTTGTGCTTCCAGCGAAACAGGTAAGTCATCCAAATCGTCATATGGTCTGTTGTAACAGCAATTGTCGAGATATACTTTCATAAGTGCCTGTTTTTCGCAAATATAATGAAAAACACAAACACTCAATGCTTATCGTCGTAGTTGCGCTGCCCGAAGATTGACGAGCCGACGCGCACCAATGTTGAGCCGTGGGCAATGGCCAGTTGGTAGTCGCCCGACATTCCCATTGAGAGTTCCTTAAATTCGTCAGAGCCAGCAAAATAGTCGGCTTTCAGAGTTTCGAAAATCTGTTTCAGGTTGGCAAACTCGCGGTTGGTTTGGTCGGTGTTGTCGGTCAGGCTGCCGATGCCCATAACGCCGCAGATGCGCACGTTCTGCATTGCCCGAAACTCGTCAGACTCAAGCAGTTGGCGGGCTTCGTCGAGTGTCAGTCCGAACTTTGTCTCTTCGGTGGCAATGTGGAACTGCAGCAGGCAGCGCACCACCACGCCGTGTTTGGCGGCTTCCTTGTTGATTTCGACCAACAGTTTCAGGCTGTCAACGCTGTGTATCAGGCTGATATAACTGATGATATATTTTATTTTGTTGGTCTGCAGGTGGCCGATGAAGTGCCACTCGATGTCCTTCGGCAGGTCTTCGTGCTTCTGTTTCAGTTCCTGCGCGTGGCTCTCGCCAAAGATGCGCTGCCCAGCGTTGTAGGCTTCCTGAATGTCGGCTTCAGGCTTCATTTTCGACACCGCCACAAGCCGCACCCCAGCAGGCAATGTCGATTTTATACGGTTCAGATTTTCAGATATGCTCATAGTTTTGATGTTTGATTTTTTTGAACGCTGATGACGCAGATTTAACTGATTTACACAGATTAACTATTCGACAACGCCATCTTTTTTAATTCCATTTTCGTAGTCGAACCCAGATAGGTATGAGATTTTCCAACTACCATTTTCTTTTTCAAAATGGCAATCGCAATTTTCGTATGTTTCAATATCTCCATTAATGTTTGGCCATTTAGTAAACCATTTGGCTTCCACATTTTTTTGATTTCCACTTATAAAACCAATACTATCAATCGGTGCAATATCCTGTGAATTGCTAAATGGGTCGTAATCATTAGCAAATTTAAAAGTTGGCAATTCGCCAACAGGCCAATTTTCTAATTTTTTATTCCGCAAATTCCTATCAAGTTCAGTGATTATCCTTTTATAGTTATCAATAAAAGTTTCGGAGAAAAAGCCGGTATTTCTCAATTGTTGAATGGTTATTTCAAGTTTTTGAAAGTCAAAACCGATATATATTGAGTCTTGTTCGTCTGCAATTGCAGGTAATAAATCGATACGGATTGTATCGTTATTATCCCATTCTATCATATTGCGGAATAGTTTTTCTATTTCCATTTTGTCGGCGGGACTTATCAGTTGAGAATCACAACTATTCGCAATAATATCCGATTTTTTGTTCGAACTTGCCTGTTGCTTTGAGTTGCAACTTGTCATTGCCAAAAGCACTATGGAAAAAAATATTAATTGTTTCATATCAACTTATGTTTTTATTCTGCCAGCCTACGGTCTTCTATCTTCATTTGTTGGCTGCCACATTGTGACAGCCCTACAAAACTTAAAACTTCAATAACTTATAACTTAAAACTTCTAAAACTTATAACTTACTACTTTCTCGTCTGTCCTTCGCCCGTCACGAGCCACTTGTACGAGTTGAGTTCGCGCAAGGCCATTGGGCCGCGAGCGTGCAGTTTCTGCGTTGAGATACCGATTTCGGCACCCAAGCCGAATTGTGCGCCGTCGGTGAAAGCCGTCGGGGCGTTCACGTAAACCACGGCGGCGTCAACTGCCTTGCGGAATAGGTCGGCATTTGCCTGATTGTCAGTTACAATGCACTCGCTGTGGCGCGAACTGTAGCGGGCAATGTGAGCCAGCGCTTCGTCAATCGAGCCAACGGTTTTGACAGCCATTTTGTAGTCCATAAACTCGGTGCCAAACGATTGGTCGTCAGCGTGTTGCAGAAGCGCAGCAGGATATTTTCCGTCCAATGCGGCGTAGGCTTGCTCGTCGGCGTAGATGATGACGTTTTTTGTGGCGCAGTCGGCAACCAAAGCCGACAAATCGGCCAAACGTTTCTGATTGATAATCACGCAGTCTAATGCGTTGCATACGCTCACGCGGCGCGTTTTGGCGTTGAAGATTATGCGTTTTCCCCACTCAAGGTTGCCGAACTCGTCGAAATAGGTGTGGCAGATGCCAGCGCCAGTCTCGATGACGGGCACAATGGAATTTTGGCGCACAAAATCGATGAGCCGCTTGCTGCCGCGCGGGATTATCAAGTCAACATAGTCGGTGGCCTTCAGCAGTTGTTCGGTTTCGGCGTGACCGGCAGGCAAAAGCGCAATGCAGTTCTCGTCGACACCGTGGCGGCGCAGCACTTCCTTGATGATGCCAACACCCACAACGTTCGAGTCGTAGGCATCGGAACCGCCCTTCAGGATGCAGGCGTTGCCCGACTTCAGGCAGAGCGAGAAGACGTCGTAAGTGACGTTCGGACGCGCTTCATATATCATTCCAATAACGCCGATTGGCACAGTTACCTTTTTGAGTTTCAGTCCGTTTGGCAGTTCTCGTTCTTCGAGCGTCCGGCCAACCGGATAGGGCAGCGAAGCCACGTTGCGCATATCGCCGGCAATGTCGGCAATGCGCTGCTCGGTGAGTTGCAGACGGTCGTAAACGGGGTTGGCCTTGTCCATACGCGCCAAATCCTTGTTGTTGGCGGCCAGAATCTCGCCTGTGCGCGAAATAATGGCGTCGGCCACGTCGCGCAAAATATTGTTAATCTTCTCTTCGGTCAGGAAAACCATACCGCGGCTCGCCTGCCGCACTTTCTCAAATAATTCAGTGCAATCCATAATTCTTACTCAAACTAAAAACGCAAACGCAAACTCAAACTAAAAACTGTTTGTAAATGTGAACGCAAACTTAAGTGAAATTTTGGGGAAAGTGAGTAACGATTGGCGGGAAAGTGAAAAAAGGCTGAAACCAGCGGAAAGTGACCATTGGTGCGGTTTCAGGCCTGAAATGGGATTTGTTAATCGTCAAATTACCATAAGATTACGTTCCTTTCGTCAAAAAACACTTGCAATTATGACATTATTATTAAGTTGATGTTAAATTTGTAAGATTTTTGAATCGAAATGCTTTTAAAATTAAATAACGCTTAATTTATTAAACTATGAAAACTCTAAATTTTGGAATGAAATTGATGGCTGCATCGTTAATGTTGCTGCCTTTTGCGTCGAATGCGCAAAAAAACGTGAACTACAAGGTTGTGAAAGTTCAAGGTGAAATCCAACGTGTTAAAACCGGCAATCTGTTGTCGATTGGCGAAGATGTTGCCAACAACGAGAACTTCAGTTTCAAAACCAACTACTCGCGCGCCGTTGTGGTGAACAAGGAAAAAGGCTGCGTGATTCTGAGCGCCAGAAACGACAACGAAGGCTCGCAGTTCCTTCCGTCGCCTAGTAACATGAGCGTCAGAGCCGCTCTGCCGACTCAGCCATCGGAAGTTATCGAGTACTATTATGGTGACGTGTTTGTTTCAGGTTTCGACAGTCTGAAAATCGACGACAGCAAACTGCTGATCAACGATGACAGTTATTTCACTGTAAAATACAGCGTTGACGGCAAAGACTACGCAGAGAAACTCAGTTACAAGAACGGAAAACTAGCCCTTCCGTCAAGTCTGCTTGAGAACAAGCCTGAAAAAGCCACTCTGTGCTACAACGATGAGTTTGGTGAGAGCAACAAGTCAGAGTTCACCCCTGTTTACGCTGACAAAGAGACTCTGAAAGGCGAACTCGAACTGATTTTCTCAACAATGAAAGGCAAACGCGACGCGAAAGTTTTGTCGTCGGCAACCTTTGTTAACGATTTCTACGGAAAAACCACTGAAGAAGCCGTTGATGCTTGGATAAAGAATAATATGAACAAATAATTGGTTGATAATGAACCAAAATGCCCGATTGTATGATGCAGCCGGGCATTTTTTTTAAATGTGTGTATGAATAAATTTCTTCCGATTCTGATTTTTTCGATGGCACCACTGACGTTGCTCTCACAAACGTGCAACGAGAAGGAAGCCATAAAAAATTTTACCGCAGCCCAGGAAACCGAAGACTCGGAATCCGCTGTTCTGTTTGAAAAGGCCGCCGAAGGATTCAAGTGCTGCAAGCAGTACGACAACTATCTGATTTCGGCTTACCAGTCGGGTGTCGCCTATTTCAACATCGGCAATTTGGACAAGGCGCAGACCGTGCTCGAGCAGAGCCTTCAGGACACCAAAGGGCTGACTGACTCAACATCGGAAGTGAACATGCTGATTTACCACACATTAGGCGAAGTCTACTACGGAATCAAAAATGCCGAGCGCTCGGTGTTCTACTACAAAAAGGCCGTCGGGATTCTTGGAAACGACGACTCGGAAGAACTTGCCATCTGCCTTTTCAACATGGGCAACTCTTACGAGATGCTGTCGCTCTACGCCGATGCGATTGGCTGCCACCGGAAATCAATCGAGATGAAACGGCGGCTTGAGATTGCCGACAGTAGCGACTATTACCAGGCCTATTCAACACTTGCCGACATCTACCAGTCGGTTGGCAAGAACGACTCATCGGATTATTTCTACCGGATGGCCGGTAAGTTCACTGACACCAACGACTCGGAATCGGCCGCATTCATCAAATTCAAAGAAGCACAGAAAAACTACGACGGCAAGAACATGAAAGCCGCCGAAGCACTGTTCGACGAAGCGCGGAACATTTGCGAGATTGCCAATCTGCGGAACGATGTTTTTGTCGGCTCGTGCCTTTATTTAGGATTGATTTATGAAAGCGACGGTAATCAGAAAAAGGCCGGCAATATGTTGGCAAAAGCCGCTGAATATCAGAAAGAAAAGAACGACACTTATTACAACATCCTGTTAGCGCAGGGGCGCATTGAAAAGGCTGACAATCAGAGCAAAGCCATCGAAAAACTCAATAAGGTGGTGGCCGAGTCGAAAAACAGCGAACTTGTGAATTTGGCCCGCATCGAACTTGCGAAAAGTTATGAAGCAAGCAATCCGGCACAAGCCAAACAACTTTACAATCAGGTGGTTGCAAGCGTCGACAGCACATCGCAGACTATAATCTACGTGCAGGCCCTGTGCGGACTTGCCAGCATTGAATCGCAGGAAGGAAAAGGCGACAAGGCCATCAGCAGCCTGCTTCGCGCCAAAAAAACTCTTGGCGGGAAAGACCCCGAATTTGAAGCGAACATCTACGAACAGATTGGAAACGAATATTTTAAGCAGGGCAACAACGAGAAAGCGCTTATGAACTACCGCGAAGCCGCAAGCATACTGTCCAAAACGTTCGGAAAAGGCAGCGTGAAAGCCATGTCGGCTGAAGAAAATGTGGCAACTGTGCTGATGGACGATGAAAAGTTTGCCGAAGCTGCCGCAAAATATGAGTTGAGCTTGGCAATCAAATCGAAGGCGCTTGGCGAATACAATCCGCAACTGATTGACTTATACAGCAATTACGGAAACGCTCTCTGCAATATGCGCAGCTATGAGAAAGCCGGCGATGTTTACGAAAAATGTTTGCAAATAATTGAAAAAGAGAATATTGCCGACACCCGTCTTGATGTTTTCTACAACAACTACGGACTATACTGCAAAACCATTGGCGACTACAAGAGCGCTCTAACCTACACCGAGAAATCGCTGAATGCCAAAGAGAAAATTTATGGCAAGGAAAGCGCGAAATACGCCAACACGCTCAACAATCTTGGAACCATCTACGACAAACTCGGCAACTTCAACAAATCGGCTGAATGCTTTGAGCAAGCCGAGTTGATTATGGCAGAAGCCGCTTCGGGCAATGTTGAAGCCGTGAGCGAAATCTACATCAACAAGGGCAACTTGTATAACAGATTGGGACAGAATGAGTTGGCATTGACATACTACAACAAGGCTCTTGAAGTGAAGACAGAGAAAAACAATGCCAGTGACAAAAAATTGGCACCAATCTACAATAACGTTGGAACTGTGTATCAAAACATTGAAGATTACCGACTTGCACAGTATTATTTCAAAAAATCGCTCGACATTACGCTGAAATACGGCGGCAAGGGCACGCAGGAAGCGGCTGAAGCCTACAACAACCTTGGAAACGTGATGCTGAAAACCGGTAAAACCCGCGAAGCGATTGACAATTACTTGAAAGCCAGCAACATCTACAATAAAATACCAGCGGTGAACCCCGTGCTGATTGGCAACACCAACAACAACATTGCAGCCGCCTACCAGCAGTTGAACCAATTGGATTCGTCGCAGTTCTACTATCGCAAATCAGTCGACCTGTACAAGAATGTTTTTGGTGCTAAACATCCGCACTTAGCGTTGATATACAATAACATAGGCAACATCGACTTGAAACTTGAAAAGTATGCCGATGCTTTTGCCGACTACAGTTTGGCCATTGAGTCGAACCACGAAAATTTCAACTCAAAGAAAGACTCACTGCCCAGCCAGTCAGGCTATTACGACCAGAGCACGTTTGTCAACTCGCTGCTTTTGCGGGCTTCGGCATTGGCAACAAAATTCATATCGTCGCGCAATGTGGCCGACCTGAAATATGCGTTCAGGCACTATCAATTCTGCGACGAGATTATTCTGAACATGCGTCGTTCGGCACTGACCAAAACTGACAAACTCGAACTCGGAAAATTAGCAGCCAAATGCTACGAAGGTGCTTTGGAAGTCTGCGCAGAACTTCTGAACAGCAAACTGACCGACCGCCAGCGACGCTACTATCAGGAACAGGCGTTTACGTTTGTCGAGAAGGGCAAGTCGAACTCGCTGCTCGAGTCGATGGCCGGACAGGACGCCATGCAATTGGCCAACATTCCGGCCGATGTTCAGCAGAAAGAGAACCAACTCTCGGCTGATGTGCTTTACTACGAGCAATTGTTGGCCGAAAAGCCGAAAAATGCGGCGCAGATTCGCGACAGCCTATTGAACGCCAACAGAAAGCACGATGCTTTTGTCAAGAAACTCGAAAAACAATACCCAGAGTACCATCAACTTAAATATGCCGACAACGTGGTGAGTCTGAACGAGTTGCAGCAGAAACTGCAGCCGGGCACACAGCTGCGGATGTATATGCTCGGCAACGAAGCCGTTTATGCCGTTCTCATCACAAACTCGCAATTCGACATTGTGATGAGCCCCGCGTCGCAGAACATTTCCGACACCGTGCGGCAATACCGCAACTCAATGATTCAGAGCTCGCAGAAAGCCACAATGGATTTCAGCGTACTGTCGCGGCGGTTCTACAAGATGCTGTTTGCCGACACACCCGCCGACGATGTGACGCGGCTAGTTGTGGTGCCCGACGGCGTGCTGAACCAGATCCCATTTGAGAGCCTTCTGACCAACGACATTCAAGGGTCAGTCTACAACTATCAGGACTACGATTTTCTAATCAAGAAATACGCTGTAAGCTACGCCTATTCGGCCACACTCTACTACCGCGACATCACACGCAAAAAGGACAACGGGACTAACGGATGGTTCGGGCTTGCGCCGGTCTTCACGCAAGGCAAATATTCGGGCGTAGTGCTCGACAGCCGAATCAAGAAGCACGAGCGCACATTCACCGACATTCAGGTGGTGAGCAACAACAAACTTGAGCCGCTGCCGTCGTCGGAACCCGAAGTGCGCAACATCTTCTCAATGTTTGTCAAAGCCGGACAGCCCGCAAGAGCCTGCCTGTGGGGCAGCGCCAACCGCCAGAATTTCAACAGCGACTCGGTGTCGCGCTACCGCTACATCCACTTGGCCACTCACGGATTTGTCAACTCTGAGAATCCCGAGCTGTCGGGTGTGCAGCTGAGCCAGTTGCGGGGCGACAACAGCGACGGTGTGCTCTACTCGGGCGATGTGTACAGCCTGAAACTCAACTGCGACCTTCTGATTCTGTCGGCCTGCGAGACCGGATTGGGCAAGATTATGAAGGGCGAAGGAATTGTGGGACTGTCGCGCGCGTTCATCTATGCCGGCAGCCGGAATCTGCTCGTGTCGCTTTGGAAAGTGGCCGACAACTCAACATCGCAGATGATGGTGGAATTCTACCGTCAGCTGCTACTCAAAGAAAACAGCGGACTTAATTACGCCGAGATATTGCAAAAAGCAAAGCAGATGCTAATATTGGACAAAAATTATTCGCGTCCATACTATTGGGCACCATTCATATTGATTGGCGACTAAAAACAAATAGTGAAAATGATATGTAAAAAACTGATATTGTGCGCATTGGTTGCCGCCATCGGGCCGTTGGCCGGACAGGCGCAAACCGATATGTTCCCCGAATTCACGGGTTCGGTAACCAACGTCGCCATTACGCACACCGGCGACAAAATGGTGTTTATTGGTGAGAAAGGCGAAGGCCGTGGTATTTTCGAATCGGTGAAAAAAAACGGTCAATGGGGCGAAGCCATGTCGATTCCGGTTCTGAGACCGCTGCTTGAGAATCAGATTGGCGGATTCTCTTTCAACCACGATGGCACACAGCTGCTCTTCCACGCCAAAACCGACAAGTCGTTCGATATCATGTACGTCACGCTTGAGAACGGCCAATGGGGCAATATCACCAGATTCGACGAACCCGTGAACTCACAGGACGATGAGTTCTCGCCGTCGCTGTCGGTCGACAACCAATACATCTTCTTTCTCAGACCAAAACAAACGGTCGACAAAAGCGACAACACCTGCAAGCAGATTGTGATGTACAGCCGCCAGAGCGACGGAACATGGGTGGGACCGCAAGAGATACCACAATCGTTCAACACCGGCTGCCAGGAAACACCCTTCTTCTGCGCCGACGAGAAAACACTCTTCTTCGCATCGAAACGCATCGACACAACACCCGAAGGCAAAAAACTGCCCGACGATGTCTACAACATCTACTACAGCAAGCTTGTGTCGGAAGCCATCTACGAAAACGGATGGACCATACCGAAATATACTGATTATCTGAGCACAAGCCACGACGATTTATCGCCACAGCTATCCATCGACGGCACCATAATAAAGAACACAAGTCCGAAGAAACCGTCAAAAAAACATCCTAACAAGACCTATGAGTACAACGCTCTCGATAACCTGAAACCCAAACCTACCATGCTACTCAGCGGCACCATCACCGACCGTGCGTCGAAAGAGCCAGTGGCAGCGCAAGTAATTGTGTCCGACCTGATTACATCGGCCGTTCTTGGCAGTTACACAACCGACGACAACGGACGCTACTCAATATTCCTTGACGAGAACGGCAACTACAAGATTGATTACTTTAAAGACGGCTACTCGCACTCGTATCACTACGAAAAAACCGGTTACTACACCCGGAACATCAAAAAGCAGTTCGACACAACAATCTTTTCGGTTGTCGATTTTGACTTGAACGTATTCGACGAAGAGATGTACAGCCCGCTGTCACCGAAAATATCGGTTTACGACTCAACAACCAGTGAGCTGCTCATCGACAGCCTGCCCCCCATCGAATTGGGAAAATACAAGAGCCGGCTCAACATTGGAAAAACCTACAAGGTGCACATCGAATGCCCGCACTACAAGCCGCAGGACATCTTCCTGAACACCATTGCCGACATTTTCTACAATGAGTTTGAAGAAGATGTGGAACTCATCCCGACGAAAACAGCAATGATTCTCGATGTCGACGCCGGACAGGACGGCGACTCGGTGATGGTGAAAGTGAAGAACCTTAGCCGCAACGAAACCCGCACTGTGGTGGCCAAACGCGACAAGGACGGCAACCTGATTGTCGAGCTTCGCGAAGGCGACAGCTATGAGATTGACGTGGCCAAGAAAGGCTACACCTACAGCAGCACGAAAGTCGATGTGTCGAAATCGAAGAGAACACAAAAGCTCAACATCAAACTCGACCTGCTGACAAAGGACACAAAGATGACTTTCAACAGCATCACATTCGAAGTGAACTCTTCGGAACTGAATACGGCATCGTACACCGAGCTGAACAGAATCATCGAGTTCCTGAAACTCAACGACAATGTGAAAATTGAACTTTCGGCACACACCGACGATTTGGGCTCTGATTGGTACAACATGCGCCTGTCGGAAAAGCGCGCGCAGATGGCCGCCAAATATCTGACCGACAACGGCATCAGCGAGCGCATGATACGAACCAAGGGCTATGGCGAGTCGAAACCCATTGTGCCAAACACTTCGGACGAAAACCGCGCTCTAAACCGACGGGTTGAAATCAAGATTATCGAATAACAAAATCTGATCGAGATGAAACAGTATATCGCACTTATAATCAGCCTGTTGATTGGCATTCAGGCGTCAGCGCAAAAATACAAGGATGTGTATGAGAACATCAAAAAACTCACTGACAACGAAGCTTACCAGCAGCTTTATGATTTCTCGCAACAGCACAACAACTCGCACTCGGCGTCGCTCTACAAAATGGCGCTGATTCTAGAACGGCGCATGGAAATGTACGACCCGTTTTTACAAGAACGTGCTGTGAATCAAAACGTTTACAATGCCGAACTGTACCTGATGCTAGCCAAACAGCATTTCGATGAGAAGGTTGCGCGGCAAGACGGCCGCTTCTTTGACGATGTGGTGCCTGCCAACCCGAAGAAAGACCCGAATTTTCAGGAAATCAGCGATGCCATTGACGGACACCTGAAAAAGGTCAAAACATTCAAAAGCATGTTTACCGAAAACCGGAACAACCTTTACAGCGCTGCCACAAAATACAACGAGTGCATACGCATCTACAACGAAATCAACCGGAAAAACAGCAAGCTAAAAGACCTTTATTTCCTGGTTGACAACAATTTCGAGAAGCAACTCAACGAGCTCAAAACCAATTTTGACTCGACGCTCTATTATCTTGAGAAACTGCAAAAATCGCTTAAGGAATACCCCATGCGCAACTACACTTTTGAGTACCGCCTGAACCCGATAACGATTTACAGAATGCACGGCCTGTCGCCGGCCAACTTCTTGGCGCCAACCATCGAGCTTTGGGATTTCAATCTTTGGATAAAGACCTTCAAAGATGTGTATAACAACGATATAACATCTATCTACAAAAGCATTGACGAAACCGACAACCAAAACCGCAAATACGTGAGCGAACTTGAGAAAAATCAAATAGACAATGTTCCTGCCGACTATCGGGTTCCGCCCTATCTGATTAACAAAATCTACAAATACGACTACGAGTCGCTAGCCAACTCGCTGCTTCTTTATCAGGAATCGCAAGTGCGCTATATGTACCAATTGGCGTCGTACCGCCCTGACACCAATTTTGTCGCGTTTGGCGTCAACTATCCGGCTGCCGACCATTTCACAAAGGCTCTTGAACACCGCCGTGCAACCGACTCGCTGCTAGTTCTGCTCAACGACAACATCAGTGCGGAAGGTGTTAAAAAATACAGCGACATTTTTGAGAAAAAATATAAAGGCGAAAAAGGTTTGAAAGAATACGCCAAGAATGAGCAAATATTTAATAATAAGACTTTTGACAATGCCGTCAACGATTTTGCCAACCGCCTGCTGACCATGGGCACATGGCAGACATCCAACACCCACAAAATGCTCTACAACGGTGATACACTGTATGCCCGCATTGTTCCGTCAGAGAAAATGACAAGAAAGGGTTATTATGTTCATTGTAAGCAGATTGCCGACAAAAGTACAGTGTTGGTTGGCGGCACTTACGTGGACAAAAGCGGCGGACAGACAGCTTTTGTGGCATCAGTTGACACTCTGCAGAAAATCAATTGGCTCAAGACATTCAAACCAGGCGAAGGGAATCGTTCATGCATGCATATAAGCGTAGCCAGCAACGAGATTGCCGCCGTGGTGACATCGACAACGAAAGCCGGTGCCATCCGCAATTTTGTTTTCCTGCTCGACAATGCCGGAACTCAAAAAATGACTGCCGAAGTGAAGTCAAAGGCACTGCCGCGCAAACTGATTGCCGATGACATCAGCGGAAAATACATTATTGTGTTCAGCGGCACCAAGCACCAACCGTTTGTTAGCGAAGATTGCGACATGCACATCTGCTGCCTTGACTCAAAACTGAAAACCGAGTGGGACAAACAATTGAAATTCAGTGGGTATTTCTGCAATATTTTACGTACTGACAACATATACTACGTTGCAGGCGCATTCAGCAAAATTCACAATCTCGACAATGAAGACATCGACCTTGGCAATGGTTCGGGAATGTTCTTCTACTCTATCGGCAGCGATGGCAATTGGTTGAAAGGCGAGAACCACGAATCGGACAAACCAATATACCCGATGTGGATTTCAAAATGCGACAACACAACATTCGAAGTGGTATCGGCACTTGACAGCGAGCCGTGGCAGGCAAATGGAAAACTGAACGCAGCCTACTTGCGGTTCACGTTCGACGGCAAAGAGACATTCAGCAGCATTGGCAAGTGAGACTAGCCAAAGCGTATAACTATTCCTAGATTCTGATACCAATCACCAGAATATCGTCAATTTGGTCGGTGTTGCCTTTGAATTCAAGGTGTATGCGGTTGAGCTCTTCGCCCTGCTGTTCCATTGGCAGAGTCCACAACTCGAGCAGATGACGTTTGAACCGTGCTTTCATGAATTTCTTCTGCCCGTCTTCGCCACCGAATTGGTCGCAATAGCCGTCAGAGAAGAAATAGTAGCAGTCGCCTTTTTGCATGTCGATGGTCTGCGTGGTGAACATAATTCCTGACTTGTACTGATCCGACAAGGCGCATGGGAACTTGTCAACCTTGAACTCATTCAGCTCGCCGTTGCGTATTTGCAGCAGAGAGTTGTAGGCGCCGGCAAACATCAGTTTTCCATTCTCTTTGTCGATGGTGAGCATGCAGATATCCATACCATCTTTGGCCGCGTTTTCGCCTTTGTCGGCAAACGAGCGCACTACGCTTGCGCGAAGGTCGTTCAGAATTGCGCCAGGATCGGTGATGCCGCGCACTTTGACAATGGTGTTCAGTGAGTTCATGCCCAGCATACTCATCATTGCACCCGGAACGCCATGGCCGGTGCAGTCAGCGGCAGTGATAATCAGTTTGTTGTCTTTTTCTGCACACCAGTAGAAGTCGCCGCTCACAATGTCGCGTGGTTTGAACAGGATGAACGACTCGCTTACGTAGTTGTTCACGAAATCGGTTTTCGGCAGCGACATACGCTGGATTCGAGCGGCATAGTTGATGCTGTCGGTGAGCGAATGGTTCTGCTCTTCAATCTTAACCAACTGTTCGTTGATTTGCTTTGTCTGGCGCTTCACTTCAAGGTCAAGCAGGCGGTTGCGCTCTTTAAGCTGATAGGTGTAGTATTTGATGATGCCAAAGACAGCGGCCACCAGTAGCAGGACATAAAAAATGTAGGCCACCACCGTGCGGTACCACGGCGGGCTGATGGTGAATGACAGTTCGGCGGTATCGCTCTCTTCGCCCAGTGCGCTCACAGCCTTCACCATAAAGGTGTAGGTGCCTTCGGGCAGATGGGTGAACACAACCGAGTCGGTGCCTGTAATCTGCCAATCGTCAATGTATCCCTGAAGCGTATATGAGAATTTGATTGATTCTGAATTTGGGAACCACGGTGCCGAGAAAGTGAACGTCAGCGTGTTGCGGCTGAACGGCAATTTAAGCCTGTCTTCTCTGATTGAGAGTACTGAATCGTGGCTCACAAGCCTGCGGATGATACTGTAGTGCGGCGTCGACTTGATTACCGAAGAGTTGTCGCACAGAACAAGGCCTTCAGTGGTGCCAACCCACACCTGGCGGTTGTTGTTGGTGTAGATGGTATTGACTTTTCCGGCATCGAGCGCACCAAATTTCCGTGTGTGCAGCACCGTGTCACCATCAATGTAGAACGATATGTCGGACCCGCGCGACAGCCAGGTGATGGTGTCGTACTGCTTCAGCAAGTAGATGTTTTTCACAAGGTCGAGTTCGGCATCGTCGAACAGGGCAATGGCCATATACTTGAGAGAGTCGGCCAGTTTCTCTGCCATTTCTTCCCGGCTTATATATTTGTATATGTGGTCTTTGTTGAGCAGATAAACCATGCCGTTGTATTTCAGCGGCGATGTCATTCCTTCGACAATGCCGTTGTTCTCGTTGAAAACTTCAGCCTTGGTGTCGCTGTCGTTGAACAGAACTCTGACGTAGCCCTGATTGTTGGTGCCGAGCCAGACCACAAGGTGGCCGGCCGTGTCGGTCTCGGTTTCCATACGGTTGAAACTGTAGTTTTCGGCCACCACATCGAACATGTTCACCCACATCCCATATTCGGCGATATACTCAAAATACGACAGTCCACGCGTGCCGGCAGACAGAAGAACGTTCTTATCGGCGCAGAACGACACGCAGCGTGCGTCAGCATCCGAAATCTTTTCAAATTTCCGGTTAGCCTGCATTCGGTATAGTCCGTCGTCGGTGCCGATGAACAGCGAGCCGTTGCCTTCATCCATCGACCAAACCGCCTGACGGATGCTTTCAACTGGTGTAAACAGCGGTTCGGTGAAGTCGGTCAGTTGTTTGTTCTGCACAAACAAGCCTTCCGAAGTGCCGACAAACAGCAGACCATTGTACTCATAAATGGCGTTCACGCTGCCGCTGATGCCGCTTTCCGCCGCAAAAACCGAGACGAAAAGGTTGTTCGGCAGAAGGGTGATGCCCATTTTTGATGTAAACCAGATGTTACGCTCACGGTCGCAGAAAAGACTATTTATCTCGTTATAAATCAAGCCGTTCTTTATGTTTTTATGAAGCACGACTGTACCGTCGGTCTTTATCACCAGAATGCCGTTGTCGTACGAGCCCAGAACAAGAGTGGTGCTGTCGGGCATTACGCAACTTGTCACACCGAAGCCCAGTTTCTTCAGCGACTTGTTTAGTTTTGACGGATTAGGTTTGATGATGTCGTTTTCCAAAATCCAAGTTCCATCTTCGTAACTTATAATCAACGATTTGCCATCTTCAATGGGCATGATGCCGAAGATGCCGATGTTGGCGAAGATCTCGCCGCCCGTAACCATTTTAATTTCGTTCGAGTCGATGCGCGCAAGGCCTATCTCGCGTTGGCGCACATAGATTGAACTATTGACACAGAACGAGTTATGAAAGAAAGTCTCAGCTTCAATGATGGTGATTTCCGATCCATTGTAAACAAAAATGTAATCGGAACTTTGAAAATAGACCTTGCCGTTTATTTCATAAATGTTCCAGACATCGGAAAACGGGAAGATGTATTCGCGGATGCTGTCGGCAAGCGAAACATAGTTGTACCGCGAGCCGGTGTTGTCAGTTACAAGAAAGCCGAAATCGTTCTGTGAACCCACAAAAATGGTGTCGCCCGATTCCGATGGCAGTATCGATTTCACCCATACGCCCAGTTTCACTTCGAGCCGGTTCCAAACCTTGCCGTCGAATTCCCAGATGGCATTGGCCGAGCCGAAATACATCATTCCAAAGCGGTTTTGGGTAATGGCGTAATTCTCAACATCGTAGTTTTTGCCGTAGTCTTTCGGACCGTAGTTCACCGGCGAGTAGTTCTTAATTTGCGCCTGTGCGCCCACAGCCATCGCAACAGCGGCTGTCAGAACAAATAATTTGAGTGCTTTCATTGTCAGAAAATTATCTACCAAATATGCACAAATTTTGGCATTAACAATCGGGTGATAGTGTTTTTTGGCCAATAGAGATTTCCTATCTTTGCCCGAAACAAAACACACTGATATGAAAATAGCAATCCCCACTTGCGATGACCGCGTTGACGACCATTTCGGACACTGCAAAGAATACACCGTTTATACGGTTGAAAACAAACAGATTACCGGCACCGAGATTGTTCCGTCGCCCGAAGGCTGCGGCTGCAAGAGCAACATTGCCTTCACTCTGCGGCAGATGGGCGTGAACGTGATGCTCGCCGGCAATATGGGCGACGGCGCGCTCAACGTGCTCAACGCACAAAATATTATGGTTATTCGCGGCTGCTCGGGCAATGTGAAGGAAGTTGCCGAAGCCTATCTGAACGGCACCCTGGCCGATTCGGGCATTGGCTGCCAGCATCACGAGTGCCATTAATTTGGTGTTAGGTGTTGGTCCCGATAGCTATCGGGGCTGCGTTCAAATCAAAATTCAAAAATCAAAAATACCTTGCAATCCCCTGATGAACATATCGCCCGCCTGAAAGAACTGGTTGCCGTGCTGCCCGAGAGCCCTGGCGTTTACCAGTATCTCGACAAGAACGGAACCATCATCTACGTGGGCAAGGCCAAACGGCTGAAGCGGCGTGTGTCGTCGTACTTCAACAAGTATCAGGACCGCGCCAAGGTGCGGATTCTGGTGCGCAACATTGCCGACATCAAGCACATTGTGGTCGATACCGAGCAGGACGCGCTTCTGCTTGAAAACAACCTGATTAAGAAATATCAGCCGCGCTACAACTCGCTGCTGAAAGACGACA